>OFMC01000017.1_pt1 | contig 165514 bp, 165 predicted proteins | sample 1541271 | NCBI WGS metagenome assembly OFMC01 (sample SAMN04209252, study PRJEB22552) | human gut metagenome | biome: gut; material: feces | host: Homo sapiens | place: USA: Oklahoma | reverse complement strand
TATATCAAAAAAGTAGACACATTCCTTTTATGTCTACTTTTATTTTACAACTTCAGAAATCCTATTCTTTTTCAATATATATATCTTTATTAATCTTAATATTATAATTACCCAATTTATCAAGAATATCACTAGTAACAAGAACATTATAAATAATATTATCTTCAAAAACTTTACTAATAATATGACTATCTCTAAGTATATAATCAATATCCTTAATATCACTATAACCAAAAGTAATCATAATATCATACCCCTTAACCAAAGTAATAATATTATTATCTCTAATAACTTCTCTAGCAACTTTACCATAAGCCCTAGTAAGAGGACCAACACCTAACTTAACACCACCAAAATACCTAACTACAATAATTAAAGTATAATTTAAATTATTCCCAGTAATCTGATTAAGAATAGGAGCTCCTGCTGTCCTAGAAGGTTCTCCATCATCCGAAGACTTAATATCATTATCAATAACATATCCATAACAATAATGAGTAGCATTAGGATACTCTTTTTTAATTTTATCTATATAATCATTAACTTCATTCTTAGAATAAACTCTAAAAATAAAAGATACAAATTTAGAATACTTAATAATCTCTTCATATTTATCATTATCTTTAATACTAAGCATAACATCACCATCATCATTGTATCAAACTTTCATCATAAAATCTAGTAGTATTTCTTAATTTTCTTCTTCTTCTATTGACTAAGTAAAAAATAATGACTATAATAAATAATTAACAAAATGAAGAAGGAAAGGAGTAATTTGAAAAAGTTAATATTAATATTATTAGGTATATCTCTCTTACTAGGAGGAACTATTTTTATCATATATAAAAATAATAAAAATACCAAAGAAGAGGTAGTAGATATATTTAAAGAAGAAAAAGAAGAAGTAAAAGAAAATAAAAAAGAAGACAAAACTACTAAAGTAATTGTAGACATAAAAGGAATGGTAGTAAATCCTGGTGTCTATGAAGTAAATAGTACTTCAAGAGTAAATGATGTCATATCACTAGCCGGAGGTCTTCTAGAAGGCGCAGACACTTCAAAAATAAATCTAGCCAAAGTAGTTGAAGATGAAATGACTATCATAATTTATTCAACTGAAGAAGTACTAGAAAAATTTAGAGAAGAAAACTGTGTCTGTGAAAAATGTGATATTACTAATGATGCCTGTATTAGTAGTACCACTACTGATAATCAGTTAATAAACATTAATACTGCTGATGAAAAAGAATTACAAAACATAAATGGAGTAGGAGAAACAAAAGCAAAATCAATAATCGAATATCGTGAAGAGAATGGTTTATTTACCACTATTGAAGATATAAAGAATGTTTCCGGAATAGGAGACTCTCTTTTTGAAAAGATTAAGGCATATATTACAGTCTAAACATCTAATAAAAATAATAACCATTATAATCTTTATAATAACATTATTATATACAAACTACTATCCCTTTAAATCAAAGTATACAAAAAATGATAAAGAATTTATTGGTATAGTAACCAAATACGAAGTCAAAGAAGATAAAATAACTATAGAAATAAAAGCTAAAGAAAAACTATTAATAACATATAAATACCAAGATAAAGAATTTAATAATCTATCATATGGAGATAAAATAAAAGTAAAAGGAACATTAATAACCCCTAGTAAAAATATCAATCAAAATACCTTTAATTATCAAAAATATCTCTATTATAAAAAAATATACTATCTAGTCGAAGCTATTAGTATCAATAAAATAGCTAACAATCATAATTATCTATATACTATCAAAAATACCCTTTATCAAAAAATAAATAAACTAAAATCATCAAACTATATAAAAACATTACTATTCTGTGATAATACCTTATCAAAAGAAATAAAAGAAAGTTATCGCATTAATGGTATATCTCATTTATTTTCCGTATCAGGAATGCATATAAATTTCTTTGTAAGTATTATCTATCTTTATCTAAATAAAATAACTTACAATAAAAGAATAAAATATCTAATCACTAATATCTTTATAATCACATATCTAATACTCTTTCCCTCATCATCCCTTTTAAGAAGTGCTGTTATGAGTATCTTATATAGCATAAATTATTTATTAAAACTAAAAATAAAGAAAATAGATATTCTCCTTCTAACACTAGGAGTCTCTCTTCAAATAAATCCCTTTATCATTTATGATTTAGGTTATATCTATTCTTATACCATAACATTCTTCTTAGTATTATCTAGTAGTACTCTAAAAAAGAAAAATAAAATAAATAAAATAATCTATATATCACTTTTATCATTCTTAGTATCAATACCTATAACCATATATAATAGTTATGAAATAAATATAATAAGTATCTTACTAAACATTATCTTAGTCCCAATAATAAGTATAATAATATTACCCCTAACAATATTAACATATATATTTCCTATATTAGATAGTATCTTATATTTATTTACTAATACCCTAGAAACAATATCATTATTCATATCAAAAATAAATATAACCAAAATAATATTTCCTAAACCAAGTTTATTAATAGTAGTATTATATTATATAATATTCCTACTATCATATCAAAATAAAAAATACTTCTATCTAAATATTATCTTACTCATAATAATCTATATATCTCCCTATCTAAATAGTAATTTTGAAGTATTAATGTTCGAAGTAGGAGAAGCAGATTGCCATCTTATAAAATATCCCTATAACAAAAATACCATCTTAATAGATACTGGTAAAAATGAATATAAGATAAAAAATGAAGTAATACCATATCTCAAAAGTATAGGTATTAAAAAAATAGATTATTTAATAATAACTCATGGAGACTTAGATCATATAGGAGGCTCTATTACTTTAATAAATAATTTCCAAGTAAAGAATGTCGTACTAAATAAAGGAACATTTACTGACCTAGAAAAAGAATTAATAAAAAATCTAAATAAAAAGAAAATACCATATCAAATAAATATAAACAAAATAAACCTAAGTAATCATACCATATATCTATTAAATAATACAAAATATAATAATGAAAACGATAATAGTATCATAACATACTTTACATATCAAAAATACAAATTCCTTTACATGGGTGATGCCTCTATAACTACTGAAGATAATCTTCTAGAAAATTATAATCTAAATAATATCTCTATATTAAAAGTAGGCCATCATGGTTCTAATACATCTTCAAGTAAAGACTTCATATCACAAATAAATCCCAGTATATCTCTAATCTCAGTAGGAGAAAATAATATCTATCACCATCCTAATAAAGAAGTAATAAATAACTTATCCAAAAGTAGAATCTATCGTACTGATATTAACAACATGGTAAAACTAACAATAAATAGTAAAGGAATATTAAAGGTGACTACTATTACATAAAAAGTTGCACCACTGGCGCAATAATTGCTGTGGTAACTATACCAGGCCCAATTGACTTGGTGACATTATTGTAAATTGCTATCACTAAAAAAATATAAGGAGGTTTAATGAAAAATACCTATTACAATGTAGGTAAATTATTAATTGAAGCCCAAGGTGGTGAAGATAGAGCTAAGTATGGAGATGGATTAATAAAAGAATATTCATTAAAATTATCTAAAGAAATTGGAAAGAAATATAATATTACCACATTAAAAAGAATGCGACAATTTTATCTTATAATTGGAAAAGGTGCCACACTGTGGCACCAATTAAGCTGGAGCTATTATTGTGAATTATTACCATTAAAAGATATTAATGAGATAAATTATTATGTCAAAATAACAATAGAACAATACTTGAGCAAAAGACAGTTAAGAGAAAGAATAAGAAATAAAGGATATCAAAGATTAGATGATAAGACTAAATTAAAATTAATTAATAAAGAAGAAACTAAAGTAAATGATTTTGTTAAGAACCCAATAGTTATCCATAATAAATATAATCTTGATAAAGAAAGAATAAGTGAAAAAGTATTACAAAATTTAATACTTGAAGACATACCATCATTTCTAGATGAATTAGGTGACGGTTATTCATTTATAAGAAATGAATACAAAATAAAGATAGGTGATACATATAATTATATAGACCTTTTACTATTTAATATCAAATACAACTGTTATGTAGTAGTAGAACTAAAAGTAACAGAACTAAAGAAAGAACATATAGGGCAAATAGAGGTATATATGAATTATATAGATAAACATATTAAGACTATTAATCAAGATAAAACAATAGGTATTATAATTACTAAAAGAGATAATCATTATTATATAGAATATTCAAGTGATAAAAGAATATTAACTAGAGAATATATATTAAATTAAAAGGAGAAATAAATGAATTATTACAATGAAATAAAAAATAAACTAATAGATAATGAAGTATATAAAAAAGTAAAAGACTACTCTAAAAATAGAAATGATCTTAGTACTTATTATGAAGTAGGTAAATTATTAATCAAAGCTCAAGGTGGAGAAGAGAGAGCTAAGTATGGAGATAATCTTATTAAAGAGTATTCTGAAAGACTTTTTAATGATACTGGTAGGAAATATAACATTACTGCATTAAAGAGAATAAGGCAATTTTATCTTGTGGTAGAAAAAGGTGTGCCACTGGCGCACCAATTGACATGGAGTCATTATTGTGAATTATTACCATTAAAAGATATTAATGAAATAAATTATTATATTAAGATAACAATAGAACAATGCTTGAGTAAAAGACAGTTAAGAGAAAGAATAAGAAACAAAGAATATCAAAGATTAGATGATAAAACTAAACTAAAATTAATTAATAAAGAAGAGATAGATATTAAAGATAATATTAAAAATCCAATCATTATAAAAAATAAATTAGATATTGATAAAGAAATAGTAAGTGAAAAAATACTTCAAAGACTAATACTTGAAGATATACCATCATTTCTAGAAGAATTAGGTACTGGTTATTCATTTATAAAAAACGAATACAAAATAAAACTAGGAGAGAGATATAACTATATAGATCTTTTACTATTTAATATCGAATACAACTGCTATGTAGTAGTAGAACTAAAAGTAACAGAACTAAAAAAAGAACATATAGGTCAAATACAAATATATATGAATTATATAGATAATAGTTTAAGAAAACTAACTCAAGATAAAACCATAGGTTTAATAATATGTAAAAAAGATAACAAATACGTAATAGAATACTCTAGTGATAAAAGAATATTATCAAGAGAATATGAATTAATATAAAAAAGCATCTAATCTATAAAAAAACTTATTAAAAGAATGTTGACAAACAACATCAAAAAATGTATATTGTAATAAAAGGAGAAAATAAAAATGAAAGAAAAAATTGATAATGAATTTAAACCAAGAACATGGCTACTTGGTATATTAATATTTATTGCTCTTGTAATAGTAGTTATATTAATTAATAAAATAGTTCTTGTTAGTAAAGAAAGAAAGGAAAATTCTAAAAGTTTATTTGACATATTTGATAAAACATATAATGATATAGAAGATTCTAAAACAAAAGTCGATGAAGAATATCAAAAACAACTAGAAAAACATAATATTGATTCATTTAATAGTCCTCTTGAATTATATTCAGGTACTACAATAAGAAGTAATGTACCAAACAGTATAGATAATATTATAAGTAGTAACAAGAAAAATAGTGACCATATAATTACCTTATGTTATCAAAATACTTGTACAGAAGATGAAAATGAAATGAGAACTATAAAAAAGAATTTTACTGAAAAAATTCCAACAAGTGATCCTAACTGGTTTGAAAAAACAACTCAATATTATGATATAATACTTGATTATGATGAAGCTGGTTATGTAAATAAGATTACTATAGAATGATAGAGGTGAGAACATGGAAAGTATAATATATATAGTTTTAACAGTTTTATTAATCGTTATTTTAGTAATAATTGCTAAGTATAATAAACTAGTTAAATTATTTAATAAAATGAAAAAAGCCAAATCAGATATTGAGATATGTCTAAATAAAAGATTTGATTTAATGCCTAACTTAGTAGAAACAGTAAAAGGTTATAGTAAGCATGAAAATGATACTTTAGAAAAAATTACAGCATTAAGAAGTGAATATAATAACAAGAATCATATGGATATAAAATCCGCTAATAAAATGAATAATGAACTTACCAAGTATTTAGCAGTAGTAGAAGCTTATCCAGAATTAAAAGCTGATACTGAGTATTTAAATCTACAAAGTGAATTAAGTATTGTTGAAGACCAATTAAAAAATGCTAGAGAAATATATAATCATGTTGCAAATAATTATAATACTGCTATTGAAGTAGTACCAAGTAACATAGTAGCGGCTATCTTTGGATTCAAAAAAGCTGAGTTATTTAAATTAGAAGACGCTAAAAAAGAAAACGTAGAAATAAAATTATAAACAAAATAAATTAACAAAATATAATTCAAAAAGGGATGATGAACTATTATCTCTTTTTCATGCATTAAAAAATATCCAAAAAGAGGAACAAAACTCAAACTACCAGCATATAGTATAATGTCATAAGAGAAATCTTATGTTTACATATAAGTAGTCCTCCTTAACCGGAGGCTATTTTAGTATATATAATTAACTACCATATAATAGATATGGCTGATATATTATTTTTAGATTACAAGCTAAAAATAACCCTCTAAGATTATAGCTTAGAGGGAATCATAAAATAAAAAATAACAAAAAATACTTGCATTTTATAAAAAGAATAGTTATAATGTCATAGAAAGGAAGCGTTATATGTCAAAAAAATTAGTAATCGTGGAGTCCCCACATAAAAGTAAAACAATAGAAAAATATTTAGGAAAAGATTTCAAAGTAGTATCTTCCGTAGGACACATCAGAGACCTATCAACATCAGGAAAATATGGCTTTGGAGTAGATATAGATAATAATTTTAAACCAGATTATAAAATAATCAAAGGAAAAGCAAAATTAGTAAAAGAATTAAAAAAAGATATCAAAGATGCAGACTTCGTATATCTAGCAACCGACCCCGATCGTGAAGGAGAAGCCATAAGTTGGCATCTATACGATACCTTAGGATTAAAAGAAGAAAACTATGATCGAATAGTCTTCAATGAAATAACCAAAAAAGCCGTTCTAGATTCATTTAATAAAGCTAGAAAAATAGATGATAATCTAGTAAAATCTCAAGAAACAAGAAGAATACTAGATCGTATCATAGGCTTTAGACTAAGTAAACTAATGCAGTCTAAAACAGGAGGCAAATCAGCAGGCCGTGTTCAATCAGTAGCTCTAAAGTTAATCGTTGATCGCGAAAGAGAAATAGAAGCCTTCATTCCTGAAGAATACTTTGAGATAGAAGCAAAATTTAATGACTTCGATGCCAAATTAGATACCTATAATCATAAAAAAATAGAAATCAAAAAAGAATCTGAAGCCAAAGAAATACTAAGTAAACTATCAAATGCCTTCAAAATAGAAAGTATTGATAAAAAAGAAAAAGCTAAGAAAAGCAAATTTCCTTTTACTACAAGTACACTAGAGCAAGAGGCTTCAACCAAACTAGGCTTTACCTCTAAGAAAACCATGATGATAGCCCAAAAACTATATGAAGGAATAAATCTAAAAGATGGAGCAGAAGGATTAATATCTTATATGAGAACCGACTCCGTAAGATTATCTGATGAGTTTATTAAAGATACTTATGGTTATATCAAAGATAATTATGGAAGTGAGTATGTAGGTTATGTAAAAAAGAGTAATAAAACTGAGAATGTTCAAGATGCACATGAAGCCATAAGACCTACTAATATAAATAATAATCCAGAAAAAATAAAAGAATATCTAACTAATGATGAATATAAATTATATAGTCTAATATATTATAGAGCCCTAGCATCCCTAATGAAAGATGCCAAAGTAGAAGCAACTACTGTTATATTAGATAATAATAATTATCAGTTCAAAGTAAATGGACAAATCCTAATCTTTGATGGATACTTAAAAGTATATAGTAAATATGAAGATAGTGAAGATAAAGTATTACCAGACTTCTCAAACTATAAAAGTAATGTATTAGTAGCTAACACTATAGAATATACATCACATACAACAAAACCACCTGCTAGATATACCGAAAGTAAACTAATAAAAGAAATGGAAGAATTAGGAATAGGCCGTCCATCAACATATGCTAAAACAATTGATACCATTGAAGAAAGAGGTTATGTAAAAGTTATTGATAAAAAATTTATTCCTACTGAAGTAGGTATTGAAACAACCGATAAATTACAAGAATTCTTTAAAGATATCATTAATGTAGAATATACTAAGAATATGGAAGATGATTTAGATAAAATAGCAGAGGGTAACATGGAATGGAATAAATTACTAAGTATCTTCTATCAAGAATTTGAACCAAAAGTAGAAGTAGCTTTCAAGAATATGGAAAAGAAAGCACCAGAAGAAACAGGAGAATTATGCCCTAATTGTGGTAGTCCATTAGTAATAAAACAAAGTAAGTATGGAAAGTTTACTGCTTGTTCAAATTATCCAACTTGTAAATATATTAAAAGTAATAAAGAAGAAAAAGAAGTAAAAGAAATTATATCTTGTCCAAAATGTGATGGTAAAATATTAGAAAAGAAAACTAAAAGAGGAAAAATCTTTTATGGATGTTCTAATTATCCAAAATGTGATTTTGCTAGTTGGGATAAACCAATTGAAGAAAAGTGTCCTACTTGTGGTGGAACATTAACAGAAAAAAAAGATAAGATAAAATGTATGAATTGTGATTATGAGAGAACTAATTAATTTAGTTCTTTTCTTTTGCCACTTCAACTTTAAGTAAACTTAAATTTTCCGTGGTATTTTTGAGTCTACGTCTCAAAAATAAGAGTTATGTTGTAAATAGTGAAATAAATTGCAATTTTAGCAAATTTTAGCAAATTTTAACATTATACTATTGCAAAATGTGACTAAATAGTGTAAAATACACAGTAATTTGCAATTTAATGTGCATATTTTCACAAAATATGATATATATACAATAAAAATGGTGATATTTATGGATGATAAAAAGTAATTGAAAAGTATGGAAAAACACATAAATAATTATAAAAATATAAAGTACTTTGAACAAAAGTATTTTTTCTTTTACATACTATAATAAAATAATTATAAAATGCAATTAAATTGAACAAAAACAGTGAAATATTAGCAGAAATGTGGTATAATATATAAAGAAAAAACAAATACAAAAAGGGTGATGTTTATGGATAATAAAAAGTATAAAGAAAAAGTAGAAATACAAGAAAAAATAAGAAGAGTAGATGGTGCTATGGCCCAAGAAGGTATGCCATTAACAAAAGATATAAAGAAAAAATTATATAATTGTATAATAGGAAAAACCACCACAACAAAAGAAAGAAAAAAAGTCATTGAAAAGTATAGAGGAATCTATGGATAGTAAATATAAATACACATATGAAAAAACAGCCAATTATTGTTATGAAGGGACTGATACTCTAATCAACAAACTTAATATTACAAACGATAAAGATTTATTTAATGCAGAAAGAGAATTAGTATCTTTTAGAACATATGAACTAAATGAAAAACCATTAAAAGGTAACTTTGATTTTGATTATTTAAAAAAAATTCATAAATATTTATTTCAAGACATATATAGATGGGCTGGCAATATAAGAAATTGTAACATAGCTAAACAAGATTTATTTTGTTTAAGTGAATATATTGAAACATTTGGCACAGATATATTTAACAAGCTAAAAGAAGAAAACTATTTTGTATATTACGATAATGAATTAACTATAGAAAAATTAGTTGATTTGTTTGCAGATATTAATGCTTTACATCCATTTAGAGAAGGAAATGGAAGAAGCCAAAGACTATTTATAGAATCATTGGCTAAAATAAATGGAATATATTTAGATTTAACAGAAGTAACAAAAGAAGATATGATTATAGCTAGCCACGAAAGTATAAAAGGAAATTATCATAAATTAAAAGAAATATTTATAAAATATAGCTATGCTTTAGACGATAAAGAAAAATTAAAATATATAAGTGATTATTGTTCTGACGAACTAAAAAAGATAATATTAAACAACAAATAAAAATATAAAGTACTTTGAACAAAAGTATTTTTTCTTTTACATATTAAAATAATAAATTATAGTTAGTTAACAAAAAATACTTTTAAAATATTGCCAATTAGTAAATAATAATATATAATTATATAGGAAATAGGGTGATAAAATGAAGAAAGTATTATTATGTATTATGGATGGTGTAGGATTAACAAAAAATAAAAAATATAATGCCGTATATAATGCCAAAACACCAGTATTAGATAAATTATGGGATAAATATCCTCATAGTCAATTAGAAGCATCAGGTACCCCGGTAGGTTTACCAAGAGGACAAATGGGAAATTCAGAAGTAGGCCATACCAATATAGGAGCAGGTCGTTTAGTATATCAATCATTAGAACTAATAAATAGTAAAATAAAAGATAAAAGTTTTTATAAAAATGAAGAATTATTAAAAGTAATAAATCATGTCAAAGAAGAAAATAGTAGTTTACATTTAGTAGGACTTTTATCAGATGGAGGAGTACATTCACATATCAATCATTTATTTAGTTTATTAGAATTAACAAAAAAAGAAGGATTAAAAAAAGTATATGTTCACATCTTTACAGATGGTAGAGATGTAAGTCCTACCAGTGGAATAAAGTATATAGAAGCCTTAGAAAAATATATGAAAAAATTAGGCGTAGGAAATATAGCCTCATTAGGAGGAAGATACTATGGTATGGATAGGGATACTAACTTTGATAGAGTAGAAAAAGCCTATAATGCAATGGTAGTAGGAACTTCAGTTAAAGAAGCCAAGAAAGTATGGAAAGAAAGTCAAAAAACTAAAGTAACTGATGAATTCATAGTACCAGTAACCACGGATAAAAATGGTCTAATAAAAGATAACGATGGAATTATTTTCTTTAACTATAGACCAGATAGATTAAAAGAGCTTGCTAGTATCTTTACCAATAAAGAATATAAAAGTTTTGCTAAAGAAGAAATAAAAAATTTAAAAGTAGTAACAATGATGCATGTAGCAGATACCGTATTATGTCCATATGCTTTTGAGTTACCAGAACTAACAAATACCTTAGGAGAATATATAGCAAGTAAAGGATTAACCCAACTTAGAATAGCAGAGACTGAAAAGTATGCTCATGTAACATATTTCTTTGATGGAGGAATAGATAAAGAATACCAAGGAGAAAAAAGAATATTAGTACCAAGTCCAAAAGTAGCAACTTATGACTTAGAACCAGAAATGAGTGCTCATATGATAACAGCCTCATTAGTAAAAGAAATAACAACAAGTCATGAAGACTTAATAATATTAAACTTTGCTAATGGCGATATGGTAGGCCATACAGGAGACTATGAAGCCGCTATTAAAGCTGTTGAAACAGTAGATGAATGTATTGGTAAAATATTAGAAAATATTTCATTGGAAGAATATACCATTATAGTAACAGCAGATCATGGTAACTGTGAAGTAATGCGTAATAAAGATAATAGTATTAATACCAGTCATACTACTAATGTTGTACCATTTATCATAACCGATAAAAATCTAAAACTAATAGATGGAAAATTAGGAGATATAGCCCCAACTATATTAACACTAATGGGCTTAGAAGTACCAAGTGAAATGACAGGTAATATCTTAATAAAAAGTAGAAAGAAGAGGTAATTATGTTAGAACTACTAAATACAAAAATATTTGATAATGAAAGAAATATCTTAAATGCTGATTTATTTGTTAATAATTTAAAACATACCTTTAAAGCATTTAAATTTAATACAAAGATAACATATGAAGTATATAGAAATATAACAATATATCATATAACATGGAATGATGATAAAAGCTATGAAGATATGTTAGAATTAAAAAAAGAAATAGCCTTAGCCTTAGGAGTAACTACTAATGAATTTGAAATAGAAAAAGAAAAAGAAAACGAAGTAAAAATAAAAGTACAAAACATGAAGAAAAGTACCTTATCATTAAAAGAATTACTAGAAGAATCTAAAGATAAAGATAATAATAATATACCCCTAGGATTATCAGAAGAAGATAAAGTAATATATTTTAATATAGAAAAAGATAAGAATCTATTAGTAACAGGAGTAACAGGTATTGGAAAGACTAATCTATTTAATAATATAATACTAAATATCTTAATGAATAAAGATAAAACTAAAATAATTATTTTAGATTCCCAAAGTATAAATTATAATACTTATGATAAATTATGTGAAGTAGTAAATAATGAACAAGAAATAATAAATAAAATAAAAGAAATAAGACATATCTTTGAAGAAAAAGTAAAAAATAATGATCAAAGTAGAATAATTTTATTTATTGATGAAATATATGAAATAATAAAAAATGATATAAGTGTAAAAGATGATATTAATTACTTATTAGAAGTAGGAGCCACTATGAATATTCATATTATAATGTCTACTGATAGTGTATTAGATGAAGATATAAATTATTTATTTGATAAAGACGATATATCTAAATTAAGTTTTTATCTAACTACAAGAAGAGAATATAATAAATTCTTAGATAATTATATAGATGAAAGTTTAGGTAGAGATGGTATATATGTAAGTACCAATAGTAAATTAACTAGAATAAGCCTTCCTTTAATAGAAGATGATGAAATAACTAGAGTAGTAGATAATTTAAAAGTAAATATATAAGTAATAGTAGTAAGGAGTATTTATGAAGAAGAAAGAAAGGGTAAAAGATCCAGACAAAATAAAAAAGAGAGATAACATTTTTACCATTATATTAAGTATTTGTGATGTAGTAGCGGTAGTAGTATTATTTCTTTTATATGGACCATTTAATGGTTTCAGAGACTTTTTAGTAACTACCGCTATGAGTACTATGAATCATCAATACTTTGCTACTACTTTTTATAGTGATGAATATATAAATAAAGTATTAGCAAGACATAGTATTAAAGAACCAGATGGAAATACTGATATAAGTGCAATAATAGGTAAAGAAGAAGAATATATAGATGATTATGATAGAGAAATATTAGATAGAAATAAAAAAGATATTTATAAATTAATAGAAATAAATGAAAAAGGATTCTCTGGATATTTAGTAGCTATTTATGATCCGTCTAAAATAAAAGTAACTTATAGTAAAAACTTAGGTTATTCTGGAGAATATTTAGTAGATATGGCTAAAAGAGAAAATGCCGTAGTAGCTATTAATGGTAGTGGATTCACAGATGAGGGTGGTCAGGGAAATGGCGGTCAAGCTATCGGAACTATTATTTCAAATGGCAAAATAATAAGTGACTATGGTTATAGTCAATATGGCGGTGGAATAATAGGCTTCACTAATGATAATAAATTATACTTAGGAAAAATAAGTGCTGAAGAAGCAATTAACATGGGTATAAGAGATGCTGTAGAATTTGGACCTTTCCTAATAGTAAATGGTAAGAGTGCTTTTATAAATGGTAATGGAGGTTATGGTATTCATCCAAGATCCGCTATTGCACAAAGAAAAGATGGTATCGTATTATTTTTAGTAATAGATGGAAGAAGTCTAAAAAGTAAAGGTGCTGATATGAATGACTTAGTAGATATCTTACTTAGATATCATGCTTATAATGCATCAAACTTAGATGGTGGTAATTCAAGTGCCCTAGTAATAGATAACAAAATAATAAACCATCCAATTAACTGGGATAACTTAGAACAAACAAGACCAATAGGGTGTGGATTTGTAGTAATAGAATAATAAAAAAATACAATCAAGCATAATATTTAAGTATTATGCTTGATTTACTTATCGTTAACTAATTTGCCAAACAAAAAAATAAATGATATAATTAATCCATAAGGAGGAGATAAAATGAAAGGAATAATATTGGCAGGAGGTTCTGGAACTAGATTATATCCAATAACTAAGGAAATTAGTAAGCAAATGTTACCAATATATGATAAACCAATGATATATTATCCATTGTCGGTATTGATGCTTGCTGGAATTAGAGATATACTTATAATATCTACGCCACAAGATACTCCAAAATTTGAAAGAATGTTAGGAGATGGCAGTAATTATGGCATTAAGTTAAGCTATAAAGTTCAAGAAGAACCTAAAGGGCTTGCCCAAGCATTTACCATAGGAGAAGAATTTATTGGTAAAGAAAATGTAGCAATGATTTTAGGAGATAATATATTTTATGGAAATGGATTACAAGAAAAATTATCCAATGCCATAAAAAATACCGAAAAAGGTTTAGCATCAGTTTTTGGATATAATGTTCCAGATCCTGAAAGATTTGGCGTTGTTGAATTTGATAATGCTGGTAGAGTAGTTTCAATAGAAGAAAAACCTGAACATCCAAAATCAAATTACGCTGCAACTGGCTTATATTTTTATGATAATAGAGTAATTGATTATGCAAAAAATCTAAAGCCATCAGCAAGAGGTGAATTAGAAATAACAGATATTAATAAAATATATCTAGCAAACAAAGAATTATCAGTTGAGGTACTAGGAAGAGGTTATTCTTGGCTTGATACAGGAACATTTGATAGTTTAAATGAAGCATCTGATTTCGTTAGAAGCGTTCAGAAAAACGGACAGATGATAGCATGCTTAGAAGAAATTGCATATTTAAATGGTTGGGTAGATGCAGAAACCATAAGAAAAATAGGTGAAGGCATGAGTAAAAATTCATATGGAAAATATCTTATTGAACTTTCTAAAACTGATTTAAATAAAGATCCAGTTAGAGTTTTATCCAGGAGGAGCAATTAATGAAAATGCTAAAAACAGCCTTAGAAGACTGTTATATAATTGAACCAGATAGATTTGGTGATGATAGAGGGTATTTTTCCCCATACTTTATTCAATCAAATTTTGATAAATTGGGTTTTGAAGGAGTAGTTCAAGCAAATCGTAGTAAAAGTGCTAAAGGTGTAGTTAGAGGCTTACATTTTCAAAAGGATCCTAAATGTCAAGCAAAACTAGTTGAAGTAATTAAGGGGGCTGCTATAGATGTAGTAGTAGATATTAGAGAAGACTCACCAACATATGGAAAATGGCAAAAAGTATTATTAACTGAAGATGATAATAAACAATTATATGTACCAAGAGGTTTTGCCCATGGTTTTGTAAGCTTAGAAGACAATACAATTTTTCAGTATTTAATAGATAATGACTATGCACCTGAACTAGAAGATGGCATTCTTTGGAATGATCCAGAATTAGGTATAGATTGGGATAATATATTTAAAGAATATAATATAGAAAAACCACTTTTATCAGCAAAAGATATAGATAGAAGTCCATTATCAAAATGTGAAGTAAAGTTTAGGAGAAATAAATAATGAAATATTTAATTACTGGAGGAACAGGACAATTAGGGTATGATATAATAAAAGAATTAATAAATAGAAATGAAAAAGATTATCTAGCCCCATCTTCTAAAAAAATGGATATTACTAATCAAAAACAAGTAGAAAAAATAATATTAAATTATAAACCTGATATAATATTCCATTGTGCTGCATATACCGCAGTGGATAAAGCAGAGGAAGATAAAGAAAACTGCTATAATATTAATGTAAATGGAACAAAAAATATAGTATCAGTAGCAGAAAAAATAAATGCTAAAGTAGTATATATTAGTACAGACTATGTCTTTGATGGTACTAAAAAAACAGAGTATGAAACAGAAGATATTACGAATCCAATTAATTACTATGGTTATACCAAACTATTAGGAGAAAAAGAAGTACAACAATTAAATGACTATTTAATTGTTAGAATATCATGGGTTTTTGGGGAAAATGGAAAAAACTTTGTTAAAACAATGCTTAATTTAGCAGAAACAAAAACAGAATTATCTATTGTTTCAGATCAAATAGGAAGTCCTACATATACAAAAGATTTATCTAAATTACTTTTAGATATGATAGAAAATAATAAAAAAGGCTTATTCTTTGCCACAAATGAAGATTTTTGTTCATGGTATGAATTTGCTGAATACATCTTTAAAATAAACAATATAAATATAAAATTAAATAAAGTATTAACAAAAGATTATAAAACTTTAGCAAAAAGACCACTTAACTCTAAATTAAGTAAAAACAAATTAGATGAAGAAGGATTGACAAGACTACCTAGTTGGCAAGATGCAACTAGTAGATTTTGCAAAGTATTAAAGAAGGAGAAATGAGATGAAATATTTAATTACCGGTGGTGCAGGATTTATTGGAAGCAATTTTATGCACTACATGACTGAAACTTATCCTGAAGATATGTTTGTTTGCATAGATGCACTTACATATGCAGGAAATTACAATAATATTAAAGAACTAGAAGGAAGAAATAATTTTAAATTTGTACATGGTGATATTACTGATAGGGAACTTATTGATAACCTATTTAATGAAGAACATTTTGATTATGTAATCAATTTTGCTGCTGAAAGTCATGTTGATAACTCAATAAAGAATCCTGGTATATTTTTAACAACTAATATATTAGGAACTCAAGTACTTATGGACGCTTGTAGAAAATATGGTATTAAAAGATATCATCAAGTTTCAACAGATGAAGTATATGGTGACTTACCATTAGATAGACCAGATTTATTATTTAGTGAAAGTAATCCGATCAAAACATCTAGTCCATATTCAGCATCAAAAGCATCAGCAGACTTATTAGTTCTTGCTTATGCTAGAACATTTGGACTTCCAGTAACAATATCAAGATGTTCTAATAATTATGGTCCTTATCAATTTCCAGAAAAATTAATTCCTGTTGTAATAAGTAAAGCTTTAAATAATGAACCTATCCCAGTATATGGTAAAGGAGAAAATGTAAGAGATTGGATTCATGTACATGACCATAATGTTGGAGTAGATTTAATCGTTAAACATGGTAGAAATGGTGAAGTATACAATCTAGGTGGTCATTCAGAAAGAACAAATTTAGAAGTTGTTAAAACAATATTAAAACAATTAGGAAAGTCAGAGAATTTGATAACATTTGTTACTGATAGACCAGGCCACGATTTAAGATATGCAATAGATTCTACAAAATCAGAAAAAGAATTAGGTTGGAATAGAACTTATACTTTTGAAGAAGGAATTAAAGAAACAGTAGATTGGTATGTTAATAATCAAGAATGGATTGATAATATAAAATCAGGTGAATATAAAAAATCTTATAAAAAAACAAGATAATATAAATAACAAAAAGTAGATACAACAATCTGCTTTTTATTATAGTATTTTAAGACTAGATGGTTTCCTTTTGAAATCAATGATTTAAATTCATAAAAATTAAACTTTTTGTTAACAATTTAACAAAAAAGCAAAATTGGGTTGCGGACATCACTGACATATGTTATACTATTATTGGTATTAGATGCCTTATATTAAAGGAAATAGGTGATAAAATGAAAGAAAATAATATAGCCATTTGTATAAAAAATATGAGTAAAGATTTTATTATATATGGCGATAAAGCTAATACTCTAAAAGAGAGAATAATTAGATTTAATAAGAATAACAAAGAAATAAGGAATGTATTAAAAAATATTAATATTGATATAAAAAAAGGCGAAACAGTGGCTTTAATAGGTGTAAATGGTTCAGGGAAATCAACATTATTAAAACTGATTACTAGAATAATCTATCCTACCAGTGGAGCGATAAAAGTAAACGGAAAGGTATCATCGTTGCTAGAATTAGGTGCTGGTTTTCATCCTGACTTTTCTGGCCGAGAAAATATATATTTTAATGCTTCAATATTTGGCTTAACAAAGAAGGAGATAGATGATAGATTGGATAGTATAATAGAGTTTTCTGAGTTAGAAGAGTTTATTGATACTCCAATCAGAACATATTCGTCTGGTATGTATATGAGACTCGCTTTTTCTGTTGCTATAAACGTCGACGCTGATATAATATTAATTGACGAAATACTAGCAGTAGGAGATCAACATTTTCAAGAAAAATGTATGGATAAAATGTTAGAACTAAAGAAAAATGGAAAAACAATTGTCTTTGTATCCCACTCAGCTGGAGCAGTTAAGTTTTTATGCGACAGAGCAATTTGGCTTAAAGATGGAGAAATAGAAATGGATGATAAGACAGAGGATGTATTAAAAGAATATGAGAAAGTATGTGGTTAATTATGCAAATATTTAAAGAATTATATAATTATAGAGAGTTTTTAAAAACATCTATTAAAAAAGAATTTAGGGGAAAATATAAAAAGTCATTTTTAGGAGTATTATGGAGTTTTTTAAATCCATTATTCCAACTATTAATTTATGCAATGGTTTTTCCATTTATATTAAAAAATAATGTAGATAATTATACTATATTTTTAATAGTGGCATTAATGCCTTGGAATTTCTTTAATATGACAATTCTACAAAGTGCTGCTTCAATTGTAGCTAATGGGGGAATTATTAAAAAAGTATATTTTCCTAGAGAAATATTACCAATTAGTACTGCTACTAGTAATTTACTTAACTTTTTAATTACTGGCATAATAGTATTTGCAGCATTATTAATTAGCGGTATAGGAATAGGAACATCAGTGCTAGTACTACCATTAATTATAATTATACAATATATTCTTCAATTAGGACTTGCATTTATATTCTCTTCTATAACAGTTTATGTAAGAGATGTAGAATACTTACTTAATGTATTTATGATGCTTATGTTTTATTTGTGTCCTATAGTATATTCAGCAGATATGATACCCGCTAGATTTCTACCAATATTTAAATTAAATCCTATGTTTCATATTATAAGTTATTATAGAACTATATTATATGATAAACAAATACCTAATATGTCACATGTATTTATATTACTTATAGCATGCTTGTCAATATTAATAATAGGATATTTAATATTTCAAAAATGTAAAAAAAGATTTGCAGAGGAGTTGTAAATATGGAATATGAAATTTTAGAAAAATTGATATATGGAATTAAAAAACCACACTTATATTTAAAAATTAATGTTGATTCTAATATAGAAAAAATAGAAATTCATATAGATAAAAATGTCAAAATTATTGACACTTCTAAAAATGAAAACGAAATACTTATAGATATGGACTTACCATCAAATATAAAAAAAGTAGAAGTTTATATAGTTGGCCAAGGACATTCAATTTCAATATATAATAAGCGTTATGATTATATGGTTCGAACACTAAAAATTCTTAGTAAGCCATTTAGAATGTTATGGGATAGAATTTCATTTTTCGTTAGACCAATAAAAAAAGCAATCAAGATTGCTTGGACAAGACATCATTTTTTGATTCCACCACATAGAATTAAAAGATATATTAAGTCATTAAATCAAAATTATAAACATCCTATGCCAACTAATCTATTAAATCCTGAAAGTACCAAGGAATACAATATTTGGTTAAATCAACAAAATCATAAAATTGTAGATTTAAGCTTTAAATATAAACCTTTAATATCTATAATTATTCCAGTCTATAATGCGAGCCCAACAGATTTAGAATTGTGTATACAGTCTGCTTTAAATCAAACATATTTAAATTTTGAAATTTGTATTTCCGATGATAATTCAACCCAACAAGAAACAAAAGATGTACTAAAAAAATATGAAAATAATGATAAAGTAAAAATAAATTATAGAAATAAAAATGGAATGATATCAAAGAATATGAATTCAGCTATTGAAATATCAAGCGGCGATTTTATTGGCTTTCTTGACAATGATGATTTGCTAGATAAAAACGCATTATATTATATTGTAAAAGAACTAAATAGCAATAAAAAACTTGATTTAATTTATACAGATGAAGATAAAATTGATGAAAATGGTAAATATTGTGAACCTAATTTCAAAACAGATTGGGCTCCGGACACGTTGCTAAGTATGAATTATATATGTCATTTTACTGTAATAAGAAGAAAAGTGCTAGAAAAAGTAGGCTTATTTAGAAGTGAGTATGACGGCGCACAAGATTATGACTTATTTTTAAGAGTAACAGAAGTGACTACCGCCATTTCTCACATACCAAAAATATTGTATCATTGGAGAAAAAGTCCTAACTCAACAGCAGCAGAAAGTGGTAATAAGAACTATGCAAGAGAAGCTGGAAAAAAAGCATTAGGGGCGGCATTAAAAAGAAGAAAAATCAGTGCAGAAGTTAGATATGATGAAAGAACACCATTTTATATAATAAATTATAAAGTTATTAAAGAACCAAAAATCTCAATTATAATACCAACAAAAGATTGCAAAGATATTTTAGAAAAATGTATAAATTCAATATATGAAAAAACTAAATATAAAAACTATGAAATCGTAATTGTAGATAATAATTCTGAAAAAGAAGAAACACTTGAATATCTACAAAAAGTACAAGAAGAACATGAAAATATTCGCATTATTAAGGACAATGGTAAATTTAATTATTCAAGAATAAATAATGATGCAATAAAGCAAACTAAATGTGATTATGTAATGCTATTAAATAATGATACAGAAGTCTTAACAGAAGGTTGGTTAACAACAATGGTTGGATATGCAATGCAAAAACATATTGGTTGCGTTGGAGCTAAGTTACTGTATCCAGACTATACAGTACAACACGCGGGTGTAATACTGGGTTTAGGAGGAGTTGCCTCTCATGCTTATATTGGCGCACATCGTGATGATTTGGGCTATTTAGGAAGGCTTAGTGTTCCGTATGATTATAGTGCAAACACCGCTGCTTGTTTGTTAGTTAGCAGGAAAAAATTTGATGAGGTTGATGGGTTAGATGAGAATTTAGAAGTCGCATATAATGACATAGACTTTAATATCAAATTATTAGAAAAAGGTTATTATAATGTTACATTACAGCAAGTTGAATTAATTCATTATGAATCAAAGTCAAGAGGATTTGATACAACTCCTGAAAAAAAGAAAAGATTTGAGCAAGAAATAAAATATATGATGGATAAATGGCAATATCAAATTAAAAATGACAAATTTTATAATAAAAATTTCTCGAAAAAAGCTTGGTTTCAGCTTGAAAGGAGAAAGTAATGATTAGTAGAAAAAACGCAATATTATGTATTGCATATTTATCAATATCATATTGCTTATTCTTTATTGCTATAAACAAGTTTCAATTTTTACACTTTTCAGTAGATTTGCTAATAATGTTTAGCATTATCAATGCTTTTGTTTCTGCCCATTTTATATTTGATATAAAAAAAATGTATGATCTAATATTTAAAAAAAGGTATATTATAGGTTTTATCATTTTTACATTTTTAGTAATAGGAAAATACAACGGTTCGTCAATTGAAATATGGAACAGAATAATACAACCAAGTTATCAATTGAATAATGAAGTAATAATAGGAAAGCCGAGGGATATAAGAAGTGATGAATGGCTTGTCAGTACACCTATAACATTATCACAGGCAACTGGGCAAGTAAATTATGCTGAATATAATAATTTACTTGGAGCAACGCAAAACCTTGTTACTTTGAACCCGAAATTACCAAACAAAAATATATTTAGTTTACTGTCTTCACCAAATAATATTGGCTATTTATTATTAGGAAAAGAAAGAGGATTTTCATTTTCATGGTATTTTTGTTATTTTCTACTTTTCTTCTCATCGTTAGAAATGTTTTTAATAATAACAAAGCAAAAAAAAATACTATCATTTTTAGGGGCAATTTTAATCACATTGTCTCCAGTAATTCAATGGTGGCAAAGCCCACAAATAGTATCATATGGGAACTTAGCAATAGTAATATTCTATTATTTTATTAAAAGCGATAATAAAAAGAAGAAATTTTTATTATCAATATTATTTGGTTATTCGGGTCTTCTCTATATAATGTGTTTATATCCTGCTTGGCAAATTCCATATGGTTATTGTTATTTAATACTAATGATATGGATAATTGCAAGCAATAAAAATAAAGTTAGTTGGAAAGATTTAATTTATATTATACCAGCGGTAAGTGTTATAGCTATAATAATATTACCATTACTAATATCGAATAAAGAGGTTTTTGAAATTACAACAAATACAGTTTATCCTGGTCAAAGATTAAGCACAGGTGGTGGTGAATGGCGTTTACTATTTACATACATAAATAGTATTTATTATCCATTTAACGACTTTGGAAATCCATGTGAATTTTCTCAATATATATCTATTTTTCCGATACCAATTATTTACGGCATATATACAATGGTAAAAAACAAAAAGTTTGATTTATTTATTTGCCTAAGTACAATAATACTTATAATCTTATGTGCTTGGATATGTTTTCCAATTGGAACAATATTCTCAAGAATATCGTTATTATATATGACAACAGAGGCTAGGGCACAAGTAGCTGTTGGATTCTTATCAGTTATTTTACTAATATATATAATAAGTAATTACCAAACAGAAAAAATTGACAAAGTAGATTTTAAAAAAATAGTGATGTTTATCGTTTCTGGAGTATGCGCCCTTATCATTGTGAAGGTATCTAATTCAGTTACTGAAGATATATTTTCGGGATATGTTAATCTTAATACATCAATTATTTCTGGTACAATATTGACAATAGTAATATTTTTGATATTAATAAACTACAAGAAAACAAATATTTTTCTTTCGATAATATTAATAATAATATCAATTATATCTGGTGCAATAGTTTCACCAATAAATAAAGGGATAGATGTTTTTTATACAAAACCAGTATCAAAAGAGATAGATGATTTGGTTTCTAAAAATAAAAGCTCAATTTTTCTTGCATCAGACAGTGGCATTACTCTATCAAATTATATTGTAGTAAATGGTGCAAAAACTATTAACACGACTAACTATATACCTAATCTAGAATTGTATAAGAAACTTGATGTAGATAATAAGTATAATGATATATATAATAGATATGAACATGTAGCAGTTAATATAGTAGATAAAAAAACAGAATTTATTTTAAATCAAGATGATTATATAACAATTAATCTTAATTATAGTGATGTATGTAAAATAAATGTTGATTATCTAATAACTAATAATAGCAATGATAATTATAATAGTTTTAATCTAATTTATGATGAATATGGAATTAAAATTTTTAGAACAAACTGTTAGTAAAGAGTGATAAAAAATAAAAAAATATCACTTTTTTTGATATTTATTTTACTTCTAATGTTATAAATGATATAATTATATTGTATATCTGGTTAAAGGAGTAGTGTATATGAATACAAAAAAGCAAAAAGTTCTATTAATAATTCCAGCTTATAATGAGGAAGAAAGTATATTAAATGTAGTTAATAAGATATATAATTACAATAAAGAAAATAATACAAAATATGATATTGTTGTTATTAATGATGGTTCAAAAGACAATACCGAAAAAATATTATGTGAAAACAATATTAATCACATAAAATTGATTAATAATCTTGGAATAGGAGGAGCAGTACAAACAGGATATAAATATGCCTTAGAAAATGACTATGATATAGCTGTACAATTTGATGGAGATGGACAGCACGATATAAGGTATGTAAGAGATGTTATTAAACCAATAACAGATAATGATGCAAACATGGTTATTGGCTCAAGATTCATTGATAAAAGTACAAGTAAGTTTAAGTCTAGTAAAGCAAGACAAATGGGAATAAAAATGATTTCATTTTTTATAAAGTTAGTTACCTCAAAGAAAATATATGATACCACTAGTGGGTTTAGAGCAGTTGATAAAGAGTTAATTAAAAAATTCTCAAACAGTTATCCAGTGGAGTATCCTGAACCAGTATCGACAACTGAGATACTAAAAATGGAATATAAAGTTAAAGAAGTAGCAGTAAGCATGAATGAAAGAGAAAATGGGATATCAAGTATAAGAATGTGGAAAAATTGTTATTATATGATAAATGTAATACTTTATATTTTGGTAATAGGAATAAGGAGGTATAAAAAATGAGTTTAGCATTAAAAATTGTATCAATAGCATTTTTATTGTTATTAATATTTATGATACTTCATTTACTAAAAAAAGATAAAATAACAATAAAGTATTCAATAGTTTGGTTAATACCTTGTATAGTTCTTTTAATATTTACGATAATACCAGGATTTCTAACATGGACAACGAGGGTACTTGGCTTTCAAACAGCTTCAAACATGGTATTTGCTTTATTAATAGCGTTATTAATGATGATAAGCATAGTGTTAACTGTAATTGTTTCAACTCAAAAAAATCAAATAAGGACTTTGATTCAAGAAGTGAGTATATTAAAGGAAAGAACTAAAGATGAAAAATAAAAATTTAAAAAAATCATTTATTTGGAACACACTAGGTAGCGGATTCAATGCCTTTAATTCATTGTTTTTTCTAATAATAGTTACAAGAATAAATGGTGAAACTGAGGCTGGAATATTTACATTATGTTATGCAACTGCAGGCCTTCTGTACATAATTGGTACCTATGCAGGAAGAACATATCAAGTGACAGAACAAAAGCAAAATATAGGAGATAATGAATATATACTTAATAGGATAATAACAATAATCATAATGCTCGTTGTTGGAATGATATTAGGGTTCACATCAAACTATAGTGGTTTAAAAATTAAAATGTTATTAATTTTGTGTACAGTAAAAGCATTAGAAGCATTTTGTGATGTTTTCCATGGCATATTGCAAAAAAATGATAGGTTAGATATTGTTGGAAAATCAATGTTTACACGAAGTATATTAAATGTTAGTTTTTTTCTAATAATTGATTTAATATCAAAAAATATATTACTTGCTTGTTTATCATTAATAATAATAGACATTTTAATTCTAGTATTTATAGATATAAAATATAGTAAGAAATATAAAATAGACAAAGAAAAAACAGATTATAGAAGTGCTCTTAGCATTCTTAAATTAGGATTTTATACGTTTGGCTTTACCTTATTATCAAATTATTTGATAAATATACCAAGATATGCTATAGATGAATTTCTAGAAGAAAACTATCAAACAATCTTCGGAATAATTGTAATGCCGGGAACATTTATAACAATGTTAAGCCAATTTATAATGCAACCTTTGATAATAAAGATGAAGGAGCAGTGGATAAATAAGAATAAGCAAAAATTTGATGATATAGTAAAAAAAACCAGTTTTGCAATAATTGGTGTTGGACTAATATCAGTAGTATTAGCATATTTTTTTGGAATTATGGTTTTAAATTTTCTTTATAATTTAGAATTAAATAATTACCTATTATCGCTGATAATAATTTTAATTGGAACAACATTTTATGCACTATCAGCCTATTTATCAAATTGTTTGATAATATTTAGAAAAACTAAAATACAATTATTTATTTATTTAGTAGTGGCCATATTTGGAATTGTTATTTCAAGGGTTTTAGTAAGTAAATATTCTTTTATTGGAGGAATATATAGTTATTTACTTATCATGCTATTGCTATTTATTATATACATAATAACATTTATCTTAATAAATAATAAAATTGTTGATTGGAAAGGAACAAAAAAATGAAAAATAGAATAGAGGAAGTAATTAATAGTCAAATAGACAATTTAAAAAATTTAAAAGAAAGTGATTATAGTAATAAATTAATAGAAATATCGAATTTAATAACTAAATCAATAGAAAAAGGTGGAAAGATCTTAATCGCAGGTAATGGAGGGTCTGCTGCCGATGCACAACATTTTGCTGCTGAATTGGTAGGAAGATTCATGAAAGAAAGAAAAGCCTTAGCAGCCATTGCATTAACAACCGATAGTTCAGTATTAACATGTATGGGAAATGACTATGGATTTAATGATATTTTTGATAGACAAGTAGAAGCATTAGGTCATGAAAATGATATTTTCTTTGGTATATCAACATCGGGAAATTCAGAAAATATAATAAGAGCAGTAAATAAAGCCAAAGATATGGGAATAAAAACAGTAGGATTACTTGGCAAAGATGGTGGTAAATTAAAAGAACTTTGTGATTATAATATGATTCTGCCATACAAAGAAACCGCTAGAGTACAAGAACATCATATAATGACAATACATTTAATATGTGAATTTGTGGAGAATTACTTTTATGAAAAAAAATAGTGCAAAATATATGTCTGAATTTTCACTAAAATTATATAATATATGCCAAAGAATTCCTGCGTTTAGATATTTCAAAGTTATATTATATTATGTAGATTTTTTTCTGTTATTATTTATACGAAAGCCAAAATATGTAGATAATGGTAAAAAGAAGATATTAATTATTTATAATTATGCATTCGGTGATGGTATAATATGGCTATGTAGTATGAAGCATTTAAGAGAACTATATGCAAAGAAAGATTATCATATAACTCTGATATGTCAAAAGGGTTTAAATACTTTGTATGAAAATGAAGACATTTTTGATGAAGTTATTGGTTATGATTTAACAAAAGCAACATATAACTTAAAAACTAGATATAAGCTATATAAACTTCTAAGAAAAACATATTATGATATAGTATTAGACCCAATTGGATGTGCAGAATGCACAACAAATGTTTTTATGAGTAGAGCAGCTGTTGCTAAAAATAAAATCACCATTTTAGATGCAACATTAGATAATTATATGTGCCCAAAATATATATATAATAGAATATATACAGAAATATTTAAATTAAATGAGCCCGGAGTTTCATTGATAGAATTTTATGCATTCTTTCTTAGAAAGTTAGGACTTAAAAAATTTAAGGTTAAGTTAGAACCGATTAGAGCAAAAAAAATACAAAAAATTAGTTTACCAAAAGAATATTTTATAATTTTTCCTAGTTCAAGTACTAATTTAAAAAAATGGCCAATTGAACGCTATGCGCAAATAGCACACAGGATATACAAAAAAACAAAACTTCCTATATTGTTTTGTGGTACAGCTAGTGATATAGAGGCAATTAATGAACTAAAGGAAAAAACAAAAGATATTCCTCAATTTGATATAGTTGGTGAAACATCATTACTGGAATTTATATATGTTGTTAAAAAAGCAAAGTTCGTAGTAACAAATGATACAAGTACATATCATATAGCGGTTACCAATGAGATACCAGTTGCAATAATAACTGGAGGTTACACTTATAATAGATATGTTGAATATAAATTTGATGGCAACGAAAAGTATAAAAAACCATATATAATTGTACATAAAATGCCATGTTTTAACTGTGATAACAAATGTTCTAAGATAAATGAAAGCGATAAAATATGGCCTTGCTTAGATGCAATAACAGTGGACTATGCATGGAAGATAATAGAAAAAATGATTGATGAATTGTAGGTGTAAACATGAAAATTAATGAATTAATAAAAAATATTGATAAAAAAAGAATATTAGTAATAGGAGATATAATGTTAGATAATTATTATTTTGGTAAATCTAGTAGAATATCTCCAGAAGCTCCTGTACCAATTTTACTTGAAGATAAAAGCAAAAAAGTATTAGGCGGTGCCGCAAATGTAGCCCTAAATTTGATAAGTGCTGGACAAGATGTAGCCATCATGAGCGTAATAGGAAAAGATATTAATGGTAAAAATATGATTGCCATGTTTCAAGAAAAAGGAGTTAATACAGACTTAATAATAGAAGATGACTCCAGATGTACAACCGTAAAAAATAGGTACATAGGGCAAAACAATATGCAGATGTTCAGATTTGATCAAGAAAACAGTTTACCCATATCAGAAAAAATATCAGATGCATTATTGAAAAAATATAAAGAAAACATTAATAATTTTGATTTAATAATAATATCAGATTATAATAAAGGCCTTTTAAATGTTAATAATACACCAAAGATGATTGAAATAGCAAATTCACATAATAAAAAAGTTATTATTGACATCAAAGAACCAAAATATGAAAAATATTATGGGGCACATTTAATAAAACCTAATTTAAAAGAATTAAGTGACATCACTAGTATGAGTATAGAAAGTGACAAAGATATTGAATTTGCTGCCAGAAAATTAAAGAAAAACACAAATTGTGAATATGTACTAGTAACAAAAGGTGCAGATGGAATGTCACTACTTTTAGAAGATAAAATGGTTAACATTAATTGTGTATCAAAAGAGGTGTACGATGTAACAGGAGCGGGAGACACTGTAATATCGTATTTATCGGTAGGTATTGTAAATAATTATGACTTGATAGATAGTGTAAATATTTCTAACTATGCTGCAGGTGTTAAAGTATCCAAAATGGGAACGTATGCGGTTACTCCAGAAGATATAATAGACTACGTAATTGATAGTAATAATGTACTTGATGAAAATAAAATAATATCTGCAGATGATTTATCTGAAAAGTTAAAAGGCAATACTAAGAAGATAGTATTTACTAATGGCTGTTTTGATATATTTCATGTTGGTCATTTGAGATATCTGAAAGAAAGCGCAAAATATGGAGATATACTAGTGGTAGGGGTAAATTCAGATGCTTCAATCAAAAGATTAAAAGGTGCTAAAAGGCCAATAGTTCCTCAAGCAGAAAGAATGGAGTTGTTATCATCACTTAGTTTTGTGACATATGTAGTACCATTTGATGAGGATACGCCATATGAGATAATAAAGAAAATCAAGCCAAATATAATTACAAAAGGAGGAGATTATAATCCAAATGACGTAGTTGGTAAAGATATAGTAGAATCTCAAGGTGGAAAAGTTATTATATGTCCATTAATAGAAAACAAATCTACAACAAACATTATTGATAAAATATTAGAGGCATATAATGAATAAAGCAATATTTTTAGATAGAGATGGAACTATTAATATAGATTATGGTTATGTTCATGAAAAAGAAAAATTTAAATTTATAGATGGAGCCCTAGAAGGTTTGAAAATATTAAATGACTTAGACTATACCCTGATTATCATAACTAATCAGTCAGGAATAGGGAGAAAATACTTTACTGAAAAAGAATTTAAAATTTTAAATACCTATATGTTAGAAAAATTAAGGGAAAATGATATAAATATAGCAAAAGTATATTATTGCCCACATATAGATGAAGATAATTGCAATTGTAGAAAGCCAGGATTAGAATTGTTCTATCAGGCAATAAAAGAGTTTAAAATTGATCCTAGTACTTCTTACGCGATAGGAGATAAAGAAAGAGATTTATCAATATGTTCAAAATTGAAAGTTAAAGGAATATTACTTACAAATGATAAAAATAATGACTATATTTGTAAGTCGAGTTTGTTAGAAGCGGCAAAGTATATTGCTGATAGTAATAGGAGTGAAAAAAGATGAAAATACTAGTTGTCTGTCAACACTTTTATCCAGAGAATTTCAGAATAAATGATATATGTTTTGAATTAGCAAAGAAAGGTAATGATGTAACAGTTTTAACAGGGTTACCAAATTATCCGAAGGGTAAGGTGTCGAAAGAATATAAATGGGGAAAAAATAGGAATCAAATAATAAATGGTGTAAAAATAAGACGATGTTCTTTAGTAGGAAGAGGTAATTCCACTATAAAGATGATGATAAATTATATGTGGTTTGCCATTTTTGGAAGTATAAAAGCACTATTAATGAAAAAAGACTTTGATATAGTTTATGTTTATCAGCTTTCTCCTATAACAATGGCATGGCCAGCTATTGTTGTTAAAAAGATTAAAAAGATTCCACTAATAATACATGTATTAGATCAGTGGCCAATTAGTATTACAACCGGTGGTATTTCAAAAGAATCATTACCCTATAAAATCTTAACTAGATGGAGTAAAAATGTTTATAATTCAGCAGATTTAATAACATGTAGTTCAAAATCGTTTAAGAATTATTTTATAAATGAGTTAAAAATATCAAAAGAAAAGGAATTTTTGTATTTACCATCTTATGCTGAGAGTGAATATGAACTTCCAGGAAGTATTGAAAATAAAGTATTTGATTTAGTTTTTGCTGGAAATATAGGACCGGCACAAAGTGTAGAAACAATAGTAGAGGCTGCAAATATTCTTAAAAAAAATAAAAATATATTTTTTCATATTGTTGGCGACGGTTTAAGCAAAAAAAGTTGTGAGGAATTGGCCCAAAAATACAAATTATCAAATATAAAATTTTATGGATATTTTAATGTTGACAAAATGTCAAAATTTTATAAAATGGCCGATGTATTTTTAATAACCATGGTTGATAATGAAGTAGTTAATAGCACGCTACCAGCAAAAGTTCAATCATATATGCTAGCAGGTAAGCCAATAATAGGGGCAATAAATGGCGAAGTAAAAGACGTAATAAAGGAAGCAGATTGTGGTCTATGTTGCAATTCTTTAGATTTTAAAGAACTTGCTAAAATAATATTGCAAGCAAGTAAATCAGCATCATTAAAGAAATGGGGAGAAAATGCTTATAATTACTATTCTAAAAACTTTGATAAAGATAAATGTATAAGTCAGTTAGAGAATGTAATGAAAAATGAAATAAAAAAAGCCAAAAATAATAAGTAATTATTAAAAAAAGTTTAAAAAAGAATTAAAAAGTGTTATAATTTTTTTGGAGGTATATATATATGAGTATATTTAAAGATAAAGTTTTGTTAATAACTGGAGGTACTGGTTCATTTGGAAATGCAGTATTAAAAAGATTTTTAGACACAGATATTAAGGAAATTAGAATTTTTTCAAGAGATGAGAAAAAACAAGAAGATATGAGAATAAAATATAAAAATGATAAAATAAAATTTTATATTGGGGACGTTAGAGATTATAGAAGCATAGATGATGCAATGGATGGTGTAGATTACATATTTCATGCAGCTGCATTAAAACAAGTTCCTAGCTGTGAGTTTTTCCCTGTTCAAGCTGTAAAAACAAATGTGTTAGGAACAGATAATGTATTAGAAGCAGCAATTAATCATAATGTAAAGAAAGTAATTGTACTTAGTACAGATAAAGCAGCATATCCTATTAATGCTATGGGAATGAGCAAAGCACTAATGGAAAAAGTTGCTATTGCCAAAGGAAGAAATCTTAAAGAAGGAAAAACTGTAATATGCCGTACCAGATATGGCAATGTAATGGCAAGTCGTGGTTCTGTTATACCATTATTTTGTGAACAAATTGCTGCGGGAAAACCACTTACAGTTACTAATCCAGAAATGACTAGATTTATGATGACACTTGAGGAAGCAGTTGATTTAGTAATTTATGCTTTCGAACATGGAAAACAAGGCGACCTTTTTGTTCAAAAAGCACCAGCTGCGACGATTGAAACATTAGCAGAAGCAGTAAAAGAACTTAAAAATAGTAATGTTCCAGTGAACTGCATAGGAACTAGACACGGCGAAAAGTTATATGAAGTATTAGTTACTAAAGAAGAAATGGTAAACGCAATTGATATGGGAGATTATTATAGAATACCAGCTGATAATAGAAATCTTAATTATCAGAAATATACAAATGAAGGAAACGCTGACTTAAATGATATTGAAGAGTATAATTCACATAATACAACAAGATTGGATGTTGAAGGGATGAAAACTCTGCTAAAAAAGTTAGATTTATTTAAATAGGAGGTATCTATGAAGGTATTAATAACAGGCAGTAATGGTTTTATTGGAAAAAATCTTGTTTCACATTTACAAGAAGAAGATAATGTAGAAATAATTACATATGATGTTAAAGATAATTTTTCAAAAATAGAAGATAATATAGATGACATTGATTTTATATTCCACTTAGCAGGTGTTAATAGGCCTCAAAGCGTAGAAGAATTCTATCATGGTAATTCAGATTTAACAAAAAAAATAGTAGACTTAATAAAAAATAAAAATATTCCATTATTAATCACTTCAAGTATACAAGCAACAAAAGATAATGATTATGGTAAAAGTAAAAAAATAGCAGAAGATTATATTATTGATAATTTAAAAGAATACTATATTTTTAGACTCCATAATGTTTTTGGTAAATGGTGCAGACCAAATTATAATTCTGTTGTTGCAACATTTTGTTATAACATTTCACATGATTTAGAAATTAAAGTAAATGATCCAAATACTGAACTGTCTTTAATATATATTGATGATATTATTGAAGAATTTATTAGAGTAATGAAGGGAAGTAAACCTGAAGAAATAAATGACAAATATTGTTATATTAATCCAAGGTATAATGTTACTTTAGGATATATTACATCAAAGTTATATGAATTTAAAGATAGTATGAATTCTATATATGTCCCAAATACTGGTAACGATTTTATAAAAAAATTATATTCAACATATATCAGTTATGTTGATGTCAATAAAACAGTTACTACAGCAACAAAAAACGTAGATGAACGTGGAGCATTTATAGAACTTATGAGAACATATGAAAATGGTCAATTTTCAGTTTCTTTCAGTAAACCGGGAATTATAAGAGGAAATCACTATCACCACACAAAATTAGAAAGATTTATTGTAATTAAAGGTAGAGCAAAAATAAGCTTTAGTAGTGTAATTGATGATAATGATAATTATTCATTCATTGTAGATGACAATGAAATAAAAATAGTAACTATTCCAGTTGGATATACTCATAATATAGAAAATATCGGTGATGATGAAATGATTTTAGCCATTTGGTGTAATGAGTTGTTTGACAAGGAAAAACCAGATACATACTATAAGAAAGTAAGAGAAAAGAAGTAGGTGGAAAAATGAAAAAATTAAAAGTAATGGTTGTTGTAGGAACAAGACCAGAAATTATTAGATTATCTGAAGTTATAAAAGCTATAGATAAATATTTTGAACTTGTTTTAGTTCATACAGGTCAAAACTATGATTATACTTTAAATCAAGTATTTTTTGAAGAATTTGGATTAAAGAAACCTGATTATTATTTAGATTCACCAGGAAAAAATCTTGGTGAAACAGTAGGCAACATTATAGCAAAAAGTTATGATGTTATCAACAAAGTTAAACCAGATGCTTTACTAGTATTAGGAGACACTAATAGTTGTTTAGCAGCATATTCTGCTAAAAGATTAAAGGTTCCAATTTTCCATATGGAAGCAGGTAATAGATGCTTTGATTTTAATGTTCCAGAAGAAATAAATAGAAGAGTAGTAGATCACATAAGTGATATTAATTTAGCCTATACAGAAAATGCTCGTAGATATTTAATCAATGAAGGAATTAAAAATGATTTCTTATATGTTACAGGCTCCCCTATGAAAGAAGTTTTGTATAAGAATATGGATAGTATTAATAAGTCAGATATCTTAAAAAAACTAAATTTAAAAGAAAAAGATTATTTCGTTGTTAGTGCACACAGAGAAGAAAATATAGATATAGATTCTAATTTTACTGAACTTGTTAATTCATTAAATAAAGTTGCAGAAACTTATGGTAAAAAGATAATTTTTTCTACTCACCCAAGAACTGCTAAAAGAATTAAAGAAAAAAATATTAAGTTTAATGATTTAATTATTAACATGGAACCAATGGGATTTTTCGACTACGTTAATTTACAAAAAAATGCCTTTTGTGTTTTATCAGATAGTGGTACAATTCCAGAAGAAAGCTCCATCTTGAATTTTCCTGGAGTTTCTATGAGAAACAGTACTGAAAGACCTGAAGCATTGGATGCAGGTAGTATTGTTTTAGGAGGAGTCAATGAAAGAGATATTCTAAATTCAATTGAGCTTGCCGTTAATTCATATGTTGAAGGTAAAGAAAGTCCTGTAAGAGATTATAATGACATTAATGTATCAGAAAAAGTTGTTAAAATAATCCAAAGTTATTATAATATTGTTAATGAAAGAATATGGAAAAAATAAAAAACAGAAAAAAACTATGATATATAGTTTTTTTTCTTATTATATAGTATAATAAATATAAGAAAGAAGTGAATTTATGAAACATATTTTTATAATTGGTGCAAGAGGATATAAAGCAAGCTATGGAGGTTGGGAAACATTCGTAACAAAATTAGTAGATAATTATAATGATGAAAATACAATATTTCATATAAGTGGATTATCAGAAAATAATAACAAAATAGAATATAAAATAAATAATAGAATAATAACAGATTCATTTTATATTAAACAAAATGGCGGAATGAAAATGTTACTATGTACTATAAAAGCATTTATGTATTATCTAAAATATATTAAAAATAACAATATTGAAGATGCCTACATTTATGTGTTAGGATTAAAGTTAGGACCATTTTTAAAATTATATAAAAATAAAATAAATAAATTGGGAATTACAACTTTAGTTAATCCAGATGGATTGGAACATGAACGAAGTAAATGGAGTTATCCAGTAAAAAAATTCTTTTTACTAAGTGAAAAATGGATGTTATTTAATTGTAACATTATTGTATGTGATGCTAAAGGAATTAAGAAATACATTGATTCAAAATATCCAACATTAAGAAAAAAAACAATATATATAGCATATGGTACAAATAAAGTTGATTTAAGTGATATTAATGAAAAAGGAGTATTAGAAGAATATGGTTTAAAGAAAGATAATTATTTGTTGATGGTAGGAAGATTTGTTCCAGAAAACAACTTTGAATTAGTAATTAATGAATTTATTAAGTCAAATATTAATAAAAATTTAGTAATAATATCAAATTTATCTTCATCAAACTATTATAATGAAATAATTTCAAAAACAAACTGTTTAACTGACAAAAGAATTATATTTATTAATGGTGTATATGATGAAAAAAAACTAAGCACGATAAGAAAAAATGCTTATGCATATATTCATGGGCATTCTGTAGGTGGAACTAATCCATCATTACTTGAAGCACTTAGTCTAACAAAATTAAACATATTATATGATGTGAACTTTAATAAAGATGTTGGTAAAGAAAGTTGCTTATACTTCAAAAAGGATGGAAGCTTAACCAAAATATTAGATAACATTAATAATTACGATAGAAAGAAAATGGGTAAAGAAGCAAAAAAAATAATAGAAGAGAACTTTACTTGGCAAATAATAGTTGATAAATATAAAAATATATTCAGAAAGTAGGTAAGTATGAAAAAGAAAATAGCTCTTATCCTTGCAATAATAACTGAAATAATTATAGTATTCTTTGAAAAGAGTTTAAGTAATTCCTTTTCTGTAGACAGATTTTTAATACTATCCCTTATATCTTTCTTTTTCTATGCTCACTTTATATTCAATATAAAAAATATGTACAATTTTATTTACAAAAGAAGATATCTATTGGGATTAATATTTTTAATTACAGTAACTATTTTTTGCTTTCATGGTTCATCGATATCCGTATGGAATAATATTATTCAGCCTAACCATAATATTAATGATGGCGGATTAATTTTAGGAATTCCAAGATTAATAAGAGGAGATGAATATTTAGTATCAACACCAATGATTTTTTCACAAGTAAGTAATCATTTTTCTGCTACTAGCAATGTTTTAATGGGTCATAGTTCATTAGTAACAATGTATCCATCACTTCCTTGTTTTAACATTTCATTACTTAGTAATATATTTAATATTGCATATCTAATTTTACCAATTTCAAATGCATTTGCATTTTGTTGGTATGGAAAATTATTACTAATATTTTTTGCTACATTTGAGTTGAGTATGTTAGTTACAAAAGGAAAACGTTTATATGCATTATTAGGAGCAATGTTAGTAACATTAAGTCCTGCATGCTCTTGGTGGTCTGTTATGCCAATACTGGGGTATGGTGCACTCGCAATAGTAATACTGAATTTATTTCTCAAAGAAAAAAGATTATTATTTAAAATTATCTATACATTATTATTTTCCATAATTGGTATATCATATATTATGCTACTATATCCGGCTTGGCAAGTTCCCTTTGGATATGTATATTTGTGCTTTGTAATATGGGTTTTGTATGAAAATAAAAAAGAACTAAATAAAAGTCAGTTTATATATTTGATCATTTCTATAGTAATAATTGCAATGTTTGTATATCTAATATTCAAACAATCATATAGCATTTATTTAATAACCGCCGCCACTGTCTATCCGGGAAATAGGTTTACAACTGGTGGATATGGTTCCCATTATTTGCTTGATTATATGATAAACATATTTTTTCCATGTATTCCATTTTATAATCCTTGTGAGTTTAGTAATTTTATAGGATTATATCCAATACCATTGATTGTAACATTTTTAAGCACTATAAAAAGCAAAAAAAGAGATATATTATCAATAGCACTATTAATAGTTGGAGTATTTTTATCATTATGGAATTATATAGAATTACCGAAGGGAATCGTCAAACTAACTTTGCTTTCATTTTCAATTCCTGAAAGAACATATATTGTAGTTGGTTATATATGTACATTTTTAATTGTTAGAAACATGTCACTAAATGAAAAAGATGAAACAAGTAAAAAAAGCAAAATATTATCTACAATTTTATCCATAATTATAGTGGTTTCTATAACACTAATATTGAAAGAGAATTTTAAAGAATTTATAAATATATATATGTTCATAATAATGAATATAGTATTTATCCCAATAGTTTACATGTTATTATTAAACGATAAAAAGACTAACAAAAAACTATCAATATGTTTAATAATTTTATCATTATTTGCAGGAGGTACAGTTAATCCAATTTCTAAAGGAACTAATGTATTAACAGAAAAACCATTTGCTAAAGAGGTACAAAAAATAGTAAAAGGGGACAAAAATGGAAAATGGATAACAGTTTCATCAAATTATGCTATAGCCAATTATCTAGTAGCAAATGGGGCATCAACAATAAATAGTACAAATTATTATCCAAATCTATCGTTATGGCATACGCTTGATAAAGAAAAAAAATATGAAAATGTTTATAATAGATATGCACATATTTTAATAGAATTAACAAATGAAGATACAAATTTTGAATTAATTACACAAGATACAATTAAACTGAATATTAATATTGAGGATATAGATATTCTAAAAATAGATTATATTGTCAGTCAAGAGAAAATTGATATTCTTAAAAGTAGTACAATGACATTTGATAATATATATGCAGATGATGGCATTTATATTTATAAATTAAGGAGGAGTAAATAATGAAAAAACTTTTTTCAAAAATAGAAAAATTTATAAGATTAGTAAAAAAATCAATATATTTTGCATGGCATAGACATCACTTTTTAATACCGCCAAGTGCTATGAAGAAATATATAAAATCATTTATAGTGGTATTAAAGAGAGGAAATAATGTTTCAAATTTATACACAAATCAAAAAGCATATCTAAAATGGATTGATGATAATAAAGAAGAAGTGACTTATAAAAAATTTAAATATAATCCATTAATGTCATTTGTAGTACCAGTATATAATGCACCAAAAAAATTACTTAGTGAATGTATTGATTCATTATTAGCACAAAGCTATGACAATTTTGAAATATGTATTGCTGATGATCATTCAACAAGTGATGAAACAATAGAAACATTAAAAGAGTATGAAAAAAACAAAAAAATAAAAGTCATCTATAGAAAAGAAAACGGTATGATCTCCAAATCGAGCAATGATGCTATAAAAATAGCTAAAGGAGAATTTATTGTATTGGTGGATAATGATGATACTATAGAGAAAGATGCACTATATTATTTTGTTGAAGCATTAAATGGAGATAAAAATATTGATTTAATATATTCAGATGAAGATAAGCTTGATTATAATGGAAAAAGAATGGAACCCCATTTTAAACCAGATTGGTCTCCTGATACATTTATGTGTTTAAATTATATTTGTCATTTAACCGCAATAAGGAGAAGTATTGTAAACAAAATAGGTGGATTTCGTAGTGAATATGATGGAGCACAAGATTATGATTTATTCTTAAGAGTGACTGATATTACTAATAATATATATCATGTTCCCAGAATTCTATATCACTGGAGGCAAACAAAAACTTCAACAGCAGGATACTTAGGAAATAAATCATATGCTTATATAGCAGGAAAAAAGGCCCTTGAGGATACTTTAAAAAGACGACATATAAAAGGAAAGGTATATGATAATCCAAAAGTTAGTACATACCTTATAGAGTATGAAAATTCAAATCCAAAAGTATCAATAATAATCCCTATGAAAGACAAAGCAAAAATAACTAAGACATGTTTAGAATCATTATATCAAAAAATGACTTATCAAAACTTTGAAATAATTATGATTGATAATGGAAGTGTAGAAAAAGAAACCAAAGAAATGCTTGAATATTATAGTAGTACATATAGTAATTTTAAAGTCTTAAGAATAGATGGTGAGTTTAACTATTCTCATTTAAATAATGAGGCAGTAAAAAAATCAACAGGAGAATATATATTATTTTTAAATAATGATGTTGAAGTTATAAATCCTAAATTTTTAAGCGAAATGCTAGGCTATGCTGAACAAAAGCATGTCGGTTGTGTTGGAATAAAATTGTTATATTCAGATAAGAAAGTTCAACATGCAGGAGTAGTTCTAGGATACGGAGGAGTCGCAGGACATATATTTGTCCCATATGATTATAATGACGTTGGTCTATTTGGAAGATTGGCTATGCCTTATAATTATACAGCAGTAACAGCAGCATGCTTATTAATAAAAAAATCAAAGTTTAATGAGGTTGGAGGATTTGATGAAAAATTAAAAGTAGCACTAAACGATGTTGACCTTTGTTTAAAAGTTTTAGAAAAAGGATATTACAATGTTTGCCTTTCTAATATTGAAATGTATCACTATGAATCTAGAAGCAGAGGATATGAAGTGACAAAAGAAAAACAGGAAAGGTATAAAAGAGAAGAAACATACATGATAAGCAAATGGGACAAGGCACTCAATAATGATAAATACTTTAGTAAAAATAATTTCTAAGGAGACAAAAAATGCAAGAAAAAATTAATAAGACTAAAAAAAACACTAAGAGTAACAAGTATAATGCAGAAAAGAAATATAATAAAACTAAGAAAATAAAAAAAGGATTGCTAGCACTGGTGATAATAATAGTAGTTTTAATTGGAAGTGTTACTACAATATTCATATATAAGCAAAATAATAATAAAATTAATGAAGACAAAAAATATATTCTCTTAAAAAATATAAAAAATAGTTATAATAAGTTTGTGATAACAAATAAAAATAGCAAATTATATGACAAAAATGAAAATATCATAGGAGAAGTTACCAAAGGAACCTATTTAGTGTTAGATGATATACCTGATAATTATGATAAAGAATATTTTAAGTTAAAGTATTCAGATATGTATATAAAGTATACCGATATCGCCGAGAGCGAAGAAAAACAAGAGGATAATAGATATGATAACTATATTCCATTCAATAAAAGTATAATTACTAATAAAGATACTAAATTATACATAGATGACAATACATATTATACTATTGATAAACAAATAGAATTACCTATATTAATTAATGATACAGATAAATATTATGTTAGTTTTGATAATAAATTATTATATGTTAGAAAAGATAGTAGTGAAGTTGTAGAAAAAAATAATAGTAACGAAGAAGTAGCAACATCACTAGCAGTTCTCAATTATCACTTTGTAATAAATAAAGAAGCAGGGGAAGATAAGTTATGTGAACCATCAAGTATTTGCCACACAGATACTCAATTTGAAAGTCATATAAAGTATATTAAAGACAATGGCTTTTATTCAATTACTATGAAAGAATTAGAAATGTTTATTGACAATAAAATAAATTTACCAAAAAAGTCAGTATCAATAACAATAGATGATGGTTGGTTTGTTGCTAGAGCAAAGAATATTTTAAATAGTTATCAAGTTATGGGAACGTTATTTTTAATAGGATATCTTGCTCCAGTTAGTGACTATGCTTCACCATACCTTGAAGTTCATTCTCACACATGGAATTTACATAATGTAAGTAATTGTAAAGAAGGAAGAAGTGCTTTACTTTGTTACGATAAAAGTAAAATAGTAGAGGACTTAAAGAAAAGTAGAGAAAGTCTTAATAATTCAACATATTTCTGCTATCCATTTTATGAATATAATGACAATGCTATTAGTGCATTAAAAGAAGCCGGGTTTACTATGGCCTTAACTGGTGGCAATAAAAGAGTGACTAGAAATATAAATAAATTTAAAGTCCCTAGATATGTAATTTATAACACAACAACTACTGATAGACTGGCTAAAATGATCACATAATTAAAGTTAACTAGAATGTAAATATAACAAATAAAATTGCCAAAAATACAATTATATTATATAATATAATTGTATTAGTTATTTAAGGAGTTGTATTAATTATGGAAATAAAGAACATATTATTAATGGTATTAGTAACATTTGTTTTTGTTGCATTATTTATACCAGTAGTGAAGAAAATAGCAGAATTTATTGGGGCGATGGATATACCAAATGAAAGAAAAATACACAAAGTACCAATGCCAAGATTGGGTGGTCTTGGAATATATGCTGGTTTTTTACTAGGCTATATATTATTTGGAATACATTCAATAAAAATGAATGCAATACTAATTGGAAGCTTTATAATAATAATCACAGGTATTTTTGATGACATAAAACCAGTACCTGCTAAATGGAAATTACTTGCTCAAACAGTAGGAGCTTCTATAATTCCATTATATGGTGGAATATTATTGCAAGACATATCAGCATTTGGCTTATATATAAATTTTGGTATATTAGCATATCCAATAACTATAATATTTATTGTAGCTATAATTAATTGTATTAATTTAATTGATGGAATGGATGGTTTGGCAGCGGGAATATCAAGTATCTATTTCATGACAGTAGGAATAATAGCAATATTGTTAAATAACTCCTCTGGACTAGATATATTGCTTACATTCATAATGTTAGGAAGCACCTTAGGATTCTTAGTTCATAACTTTAATCCTGCTAAAATATTTATGGGTGATTCTGGTAGTATGTTCTTAGGCTATATAATCGCCGTAATAGCTTTATTAGGATTTAAAAATATAACATTAACATCATTTCTAGTACCAATGTTATTACTTGCAATACCTATTATGGATACATTATTTGCTATATTAAGAAGATTAATAAATCATAAACCACTAGGAGAACCAGATAAAAATCATTTACATCATCAGTTATTAAAATTAAGATTATCTCAAAGAAAGACAGTTTTAATAATATATTTTGTAGATATTTTATTTGCTATAGCATCTATACTATATGCTGTTGGTAATAAGATGTTAGGAACTAATAAATATGGTATTATAATATATGTAATATTATTTATTCTTACATTACTATTAGTATTAAAAACAAATATAATATGGAATCATGATAAGAAGAAGGAAGAAAAATAATCTTCCTTTTTCTATAAATAACATTGACTAAATAAATAATTTATTATAAAATAATATTGTAAGAAAGGAAGAGATACTATGAATAGACTTACTACTAATAAAATGTGTTGTCAAGATCTATTAAATGATAGGTCTATTTCCTTATGCTTAACAAGATAAATAAAGTATACGAAGAGGACTTATCATAATAGATAAGTTCTTTTATATAATAAATAAAAATATAATAATTAGGAGGATTAAAATGAAATTATATAACACATTAACAAGACAAAAAGAAGAATTTATACCATATGAAGGTAATAAAGTAGGCTTCTATACATGTGGTCCAACAGTATATCATTATGCTCATATAGGTAATATGCGTAATTATATAGGTCATGATATTTTAGATAAGACTTTAAGATATTTAGGTTATGATGTAAAAAGAGTAATGAATATTACTGATGTTGGACATTTAAAGAGTGACTCTGACTCCGGTGAAGATAAAATGGTAGCTAGTGCTAAGAAAGAACATAAATCAGTTATGGATATAGCCAAGTTTTATACTGATGCTTTCTTTAAAGATTTTGATATGTTAAATTGTCGTAGACCAGATGTAGTAAGTCCTGCTACTGATAATATTGATGAATATATTAAGATTATTACTAAATTATTAAATGATGGTTATGCTTATGAAGCCGGAGGTAATGTTTACTTTGATGTAAGTAAATTAGAAGATTACTATAAACTTACTAACCATAAAGAAGATGATATGGTTGTGGGAGTTCGTGAAGGAGTAGACTTTGATGATAATAAGAGAAATCAAGCAGACTTTGCCCTATGGTTTACTAAGAGTAAGTTTGAAGATCAAGATTTAAAATGGGATTCACCATTTGGAGTAGGTTATCCCGGTTGGCATATAGAATGTACCGGAATTAGTTTAAAATATCTTGGTGAACATCTTGATATTCATGGTGGAGGAGTAGATAATATTTTTCCACATCATACCAATGAAATAGCCCAAAGTGAAGCATATCTAGGACATAAATGGTGTAATTATTGGTTCCATAATGAACATCTTATGGATGAATCAGGTAAAATGAGTAAGAGTAAAGGAGCAGTTTTATCAGTAAGTGTTTTAAAAGAAAATGGTTATAATCCATTAGCTTTTAGATTTATGTGTCTTCAAAGTCATTATCGTAAACAATTAGTCTTCTCATATCCTGTTTTAGAACAAGTACAAAATCAATACAATAAATTAATAAATAAGATATCTTTAATTAAAGAAGAAGGTAGTCTCCAAGAAGATAAAGTAAAAGAATATCAAGATAGATTTAAAGAAGAATTATCTAATGACTTAAATACCGCTAATAGTATAACAGTACTATATGATTTAATAAAAGATGATACCGTAAATGGTACTACAAAAAGATATTTAATTGAAGACTTTGATAAAATATTAAGCCTTGACTTAATTAAAGAAGATAATAATATAGATTCAGAACTAGAAAAATATATTCAAGATAAAATAGAAGAAAGAAAAATAGCTAAACAAAATAAAGATTATGCTTTATCAGATGCTATTAGAGATGAACTATTAACTAAAGGTATAGAATTAATTGATACAAGAGAAGGAACTACTTATAAAATCAATAAATAAGAGTTCTTTCTTTTTTTGCCTATGAAGCCTTATAAAATAAGTCTTCATTAGGAATCATAGAGCCTAAGTATAGTCTCTATGATAAAAACTATGTAAAAAATATCAAAAGTATGATATACTATAAGAGTAGTGTAGGTGATAAGAATGGAATTATTAAGGGTAGTAGATAAACTAGGAAATGATACTAATGAAATAATAGAAAGAGAAGAATTACATAATAGAGGTAAATTACATAATGAAGTAACTATATATATCATAAATGATAAAGGAGAAGTATTACTTCAAAGAAGAAGTAAGAATCGAAGATTTTGTCCCAATAAATTAGGAGTAATAGCAGGTCATCAATCATATCGTGAAGATATATTAACATGTGCTGCAAGAGAAACTAAAGAAGAAGTAGGATTAAAAATAAAAAAAGAAGATCTTCATCCACTTTGTGATAAGTATTTAGTTGAAGAAAAATATAACAATCATTATATGTATCCATATTATGTAATATGTAATCAAAAGGCTGAAGACTTTACAATTCAAAAGGAAGAATTAAGTTTTGTAAGATGGTATAAAATAGAAGAAGTAATAAGATTAATTGAAGTAGGTTCTAAAGAAATAGTTTTTAAAAAAGATGAAATAAGATTATTTAAAAAATTACTTGAAGTAACAAAGAAAGACGAAAAAGAATCATTCTTCTTAAAAATAAAAAAATTACTCGAAGTCAATTAAATAGTTTACATAAAAACCCATAACTAAAGGAGAAAATAACATTTCTTCTTTTATTTTCTACTAAATTATGATAGAATTAAATTATAAGGTAGGTAGAAATATGAAACTAAATGAAAAAAGAATTGTAAATGATATAAGATTATTAGCATTAGATATGATAAATGCATCAGGATCTGGTCATCCAGGAATAGCTCTAGATGCCGCTCCCACACTATATACACTATTTGCATATCACCTAAAATTTGATTTAGAAAGAAAAGCATGGTGTAATAGAGATAGATTTGTATTAAGTGCAGGTCATGGTTCAGCCTTATTATATAGTACATTATATTATCTATTAGATGAATTTAATCTAGAAGAATTAAAAAACTTTCGTAAAATAAATTCTCAGTGTACTGGTCATCCTGAATATAATTTAAACAATCGTATTGAAGTAACAACAGGTCCATTAGGAGAAGGCTTTGCTACATCAGTAGGATTAGCTATTGGTGAAAAATATTTAGAAAGCACCTTTAATAAAAAGAAAAACATTGTCTTTGACTATAAGATATATACCTTAGTATCTGATGGTGACCTAATGGAAGGAATATCTTATGAAGCAGCTTCCCTAGCGGGCAATCTAGGCTTAGATAATTTAATTGTTCTATATGACTCCAATGGTGTAACTGCTGATGGTGATTTAGATAAAGCTATGTATGAAAATATTCCTGATAGATTTGCTTCAATGAACTGGGAAGTAATTAAAGTAAAAGATGGCGAAAATATTGGTGAAATATCTAATGCTATCGAAAAAGCCAAAAAGAGTAAGAAACCAGTATTAATAGAAATAAAAACAACCCTAGGTATATATTCTAAGTATGAAGGAACTAATCGTATTCATTCTAATCTTGATAAAGAAGACTTAGAAGAAATAAGAACAAAATTAAAAGGAGGACCAGCCTTTACCTATAGTGAAAATGACAGAAATAATGCTATGAAGTTTATTAAAGATGGAACTGAAGATTATTATCGCGATTGGTATTCTGAATATGAAATGTATATAGCTAATGCTACTGATAGTGAAAGAGATAAAATAAATTTAGTAATAGAAAATGAAAAAATATCTCTTGATATAGCAGCAGTCATTGATACTAGTAAGATATTTGAAGATAAAGCTATGCGTGATATAAATTATCAAATAATGAATGTTATTAGTACCTTTATACCAAACTTTATGGGAGGTTCAGCTGATTTATTCTGTAGTACTAAGACATATCTAAAAGGAAAGAATGAGTTCTCAGTAGACGATTATTCTGGTCGTAATATTAACTTTGGTGTTAGAGAGAATCTTATGGGAGCAGTCTTAAATGGTTTAGCTCTAACTAATATTCGTAGTTATGGAAGTACATTCTTAGCCTTTTCTGATTATATGAAACCATCTATTAGAATGAGTGCCATGATGAACTTACCAGTAACCTATATCTTTACTCATGATAGTGTTAGAGTAGGAGAGGATGGACCAACCCATGAACCCGTAGAACAACTAGGAGCCTTAAGAAGTATACCTAATTTATCAGTATATAGACCTGCTGATTATAAAGAACTAATGGGTTCTTGGACAAATATTCTAAGAGAAGGTAAACCAGCAGCCTTAATATTACCTCGTGGTCATAACAACACAATGAAATATACTAATCCAAATAAAGTAGCTCGTGGTGGTTACATAATTAGTGAAGTAAGAACAAGATTAGATTTAGTAATAATAGCAACAGGTAGTGAAGTAGAATTAGCGGTTAATATAAAAGAAGAATTACTAAAGAATTATATTGAAGCCAGAGTAGTATCAATGCCCAATATGAATTTATTCCTAAAACAAGACAAAGATTATCAGGAGCAGGTTTTACCGACAGGATATCGTCGTATGGTTATAGAATTATCAAATGATGCCAATTGGTATCGCTTTATCTCATCTGATGAAGACCTAGTTAACATACCAACTTTTGGTAAGAGTGGTAGTGAAAAAGAAGTATTAAATTTCTTTGAATTAGATATGACTGATTTAGTAATAAAAATAAAGAATAATTTATAATTCGACAAAATAAATAAATATAGTATGATATTTTATTTATGGTGATATAAATGAGAACATACTATATTTTTAATGTCAATAAATATTATAGTTATATGTATAAAGATAAACCTTTTAAGATGTATAAAATATTTGAAGAGATATATTATTCTAGAGATTATAATAGTATTAAAGCTTATCATGTATTAGAAGAAATAGCAAATCCTTTTAATAAGATAATGTTAAATGAATATATTTATAATGAGTATAAATATAAATATGGATATAAGAGAAAAGATAATATTCATTATTTAAATACAACTGATAAGAGTATTTTAAGAATAAATAATTATAATATTAAGATAGAAACAGAAAATAACTATAGTATTTTTTTCAATGATATAAATAATTATAATAATAATTTATTTGTCTGTGACTTTGAAAATATGGATTATTTCTGGTTATCTAAATTAAATTCTTTACAAAATAATAATTTAATAGTACAATAACTATAGAGAGGAGAGAATAATATGCTTTGGGATATATTATATATAGTAATAGGTTTAGTAGTAGGATTAGTTATTGGTTTTCTAGTAGCTAGAAAATTAATGAAAAAAGAATTAAAAAAGAATCCTCCTATTAATGAGCAAATGATTAAGACAATGATGAGTCAGATGGGAAGGACACCATCTCAAAAACAAGTAAATCAAATGATGAAACAAATGAATAAGTTTATGTAAATTTATTCTTTTTCTTTTTAAAATTGTTGAATTAATATATATTTTATGATATCATTAATATGAAAGTAGGGATACTATGAAGAATAAAACTAAGTTATATGGAACAATATTAGGAGTAGTACTATTTACCCTTTTAGTAGCGGGTTTTACTTATGCAGCATTAAATTGGGAAAGTACTAAAACAAATATAAAGTTAACTTCCGGATGTTTTGATATATATTATGATAAAGGACAAGATATAAGTGGACAATTAAATCCTTCTAGTAGTTATACTGATGGACTATTTGCTACGATTAAGATTAATATTAAAAATAGTTGTACTACTAATGGAACAGGTACTTTATATCTAGAAACACTTAATACTACTAGTAGTAATTTATATAGAGAGGGTTTGCTTAATTATCAAGTAGTTAAAGACGATGTTGCTACTAACTTAAAGGGTAACATTACTAAAAGTGGAGAGATTGCTTTAGATATTGGTACTCTTACTAAAGCTAGTAGTGCTAGTACTACTTATAAAATTTATGTTTGGGTAAATAAAGATTTATTAATTAATTCAGATGCTAATTCCAAATATTATGGAAAAATTAGAGCAACTGCTACTCAAGGCAAATAAAAAAGAAGATTTCTTCTTTTTTATTTTATACCAAAATCTTCATCTTCAACTTCTATTTGTTTTAATATTTCTTCAGTAGTAGTAAACCCAGATATAACTTTATATAATCCATCTTGTAACATTGTTATAACATCTTTATTATATACAAGACTTCTAAGTTCTTCTTTTCTAATACCAGCACTTATAGCATCTCTAATATCTTGATTTATTAGAAGTACTTCTTGAACAGCAATTCTCCCTTTATAACCATGACTACAATGTGGACAACCAGTTGGATTAGCATCATACACTTCATTAATGTCTAACCCTAGAACAGTTTTAAATAAATTCTTTTCCATAACTGTTACTGGTCTTTTTCTTTTACAATTATCACATAATTTTCTAGCTAATTTTTGCGATACAATACCGGTTAATGCTGATGCAAGTAAATATCTTTCAACATCCATATCAAGTAATCTTTCAATAGTATTTAATGAATTATTGGTGTGAATAGTAGATAATACTAAGTGTCCAGTAATTGAAGCTCTTACCGCTATTTGAGCAGTTTCTGAGTCTCTTATCTCACCAATCATTATAACATTAGGGTCCTGTCTTAAAATACTCCTAAGAACTGTAGCAAAATCTAGTCCAATATCACTATTAACTTGAACCTGATTAACACCTTTAATATCCATTTCTACTGGATCTTCAACTGTAATTAAGTTAGATCCTTCAACATTTAATTTTTGAAGAAAAGAATATAGAGTAGTAGATTTACCAGTACCAGTAGCACCAGTAACTAATATTATACCATTTGGAAAATTTAACATTTTTAATATTTTATTATAGTTAGTTTCATTAAAATATAAATATTCTATACCTTTTAAACTCATAGAATAATCCATAATTCTTATTACTATTTTTTCGCCTCTTTTAGTAGGTAAGGCGGATACTCTTAAATCTAAATCTTTACCATTTAATTTATCTTTAATAGCTCCATCTTGTGGTAATCTAGTTTCAGTTATATTCATACCAGCCATTATTTTAATTCTCGTAATTACATTTTGTTTAATTTCTTGGGGTAATGAAACATAATTTCTTAATAAGCCATCTATTCTAAATCTTACAATTATACCATCTTCCGTAGGATCAAAGTGCATATCACTTGCTCCAAGATTTACAGCAGTAACTATAAGATTATTAACAGTAGTAACTACAGGTACTCTAGTAAAATCAATATTATTTTGCATATTATTGCCTTGAGGAATATTGTTAGCTTGTATATTTTGATTAATATTATTTTGTCCTTTTATTCCTTGCTGTCTATTCATTTGATTTTGATTACTATTATAGTTACCTTTAACAGTAGTCGCATTATTATTCTGCATATTATCCCTCTTTTCATTCTTTTTATTGATTTTATTCTATAAATATTATATAATATAATTAATTAAATAGCAATATAAAATAATAAAAAGGTGATAAATTATGAAACTAAATCGTAAAGGATTTATGATGGCTGAAGTAGTAGTAGTTTCTGTAATAATATGTACAGTACTTGTTACTTTATACACAGCATTAGTAAGAATTAATAATGCTTATGATACTAGAAATAGATATTATGATATTGATACATTATATTTTACTGAAGAAGTAAATGATATGCTTATTTATATGGGGTATATTAACGAGTATATTAGTACTAATGATAGTAAAGAAGTGAATTTAAATAATGTATTTTCAAATGATTCTAATTTTTATTCAGCATATAACATTGATACTGCTTCTGGGGGAGGTATTAAAATGTATTTCTCACTTTATGATGCTAATAGCGTTGGTTTACTTGCAGAAATGAATAGTAATACAACTTTTAAAGATTATATTTCCTATTTAAAAGAACACTTTGATTATACTGAAAAATATGAATATATGCTTATAACAGAAATGTGTAAAACAGGGGATGACTGCTACTACTATGGACTAAGGGTAAGGTGATGATATGAAATTAAATAGAAAAGGATATTTAACCGTAGAAATTATTTTGGCTTCTACAATTGCTTTTGCCATTGCTTTCTTTTTGATTGAAATTACCGTTAAACTAGTTAGTAAGACAGATGATGTTTATCATGAAACAGTTATTGCTTATGATGATGCTATTATAATTAATAATATTAAAGAAAAGATAAAAGATTATATTATTGAAACAGATGGTTTAGATTTAGTTAATTGCGAAAGCAAAGGGTGTAATATTTGGGGTAACAGAATTGGTGGAGTAACGGAAGAAAGATGGTTATACTATGATAGTGTAAGTAAAGAAATTAGATTTTCTGAAGGTGCTGAAGAAGGAAAAGATAGAGTAACTTTATATTCAAAAAAAGTAGATGATAGTATTAGTGAAGTAGAGATTAGTAGTAATATTAATGGAAATGTTAAACCAAGTGATAGAATAGTTTTTTTTAATATTAAGTTAAAAAATATCTTTACTGATAATGCTTATGAGATGGTTATCCCTATTAATTTAGTTAGACAAGAAGAAGAGATTGCAACAATACACTTATACATGTCGGGAAGATATGGAGATATGTCTACTACAATTTCGTTTGATAAGAAAAAAAGTAATGGTTATGATGTAGATTTATATACTAGTTATGATCAGTTATTTGAATCTTCTCAAAATACTACTTTAATGGCTTGCTATCTTGATAAAGAAAAGAAAAATGTATATAATTTTAGTAGTCTAGATACTATGAGATATCAGGGATATTACTTAGAAATAACAAATGATATTCCTAATACATTGTATTGTGAATTTTATGAGAATTATTAATAAGAAGGTACTAGTTATCTTCTTTTTATTTGGAATTATCTTAGTTAGAAAGTTTACACTGTGAATACGATATCTTGTCCTGAGATAATTCGACAAAAAAATTATAATAATAGGTATATACTATTTTTGGTGATAAAATGAAAAGTAAATTAAAGAAAATAGTTGTACCTATTTTTTTGGCAGTCTTCTGTGGATTCTTATGTGGTAGGTTAATGTTTAATATCTATGAAGAGAAGGGTAGTAGTACTTTAAATTCTAATGTTATATATTTATTACTAGATACATCATATAATAATTATGATGAAATGAAAGCTAGTACAATAAGTAGTAATTATATATATTATGAAGATAAAGGTAAATATAATGTAGTAGTGGCTCTTACTAAGAATGAAGATAATATAAGTAAGATAGAAGAATTATATAATAAGAAATTAACTATAAATAAATATTTAATAAATGATGAAGAAATAATAAATAAATTAAATGAATATGATGAAAAATTAAGTAATAGTACTAATAATGATGAAATAAAAGACATTATAAGGGATATGAATAACATTTATAAAGATAAAGAAGATATAAAAATGGTGAAAATTAGTTGACATTTCATTTAATTTAATATAGAATTATATATGTAGCAACGGAGTAGTACTCAAGAGGCTGAAGAGGTGCCCCTGCTAAGGGTATAGAGTGGGAAACTGCTGCGAGGGTTCAAATCCCTCCTACTCCGCCATAATAAAAATTAAGTCCATTAAGGACTTTTTATTATATAATAAGAAGGTGATTTATATGTTTAAGGAAGAACTATCTTTAGTACCACATTTACCTGGATGTTACCTTATGAAGAATAAAGATAACATTGTTATTTATGTTGGAAAAAGTAAGAACTTAAAAAATAGATTATCTTCTTATTTTCAAAGAGAACATACAGGTAAAACAATGATGTTAGTAAGAGAAATAGATCATTTTGAATACATAGTAACAAATACGGAGATGGAAAGTTTATTATTAGAAATAAATCTAATTAAAAAATATAATCCTAAGTATAATATATTATATAGAGATGATAAATCATATCCATATATTGAACTAACTAGTGATAAAGTACCAACTCTTAGAATAATAAGAAGAATTAATGTAAAGAAAGTAAAGAATAATCTTTTTGGTCCATATCCTAATGTAGGAGCGGCCCGCAAAGTAGTAGAAATACTAAATAGAATCTATCCATTAAGAAAGTGTAAGACTTATGAAAAAAGAGAATGCTTATATTATCATATCGGACAGTGTTTAGGATATTGTACTCATGAAGTTGATGAAAATAAAATAAAAGAAATGAAAAGTGAAATTATATCTTTCTTAAATGGTAATACTAAAGTACTTACTGATAGAATTACTGAAAAAATGAAGATATCCTCTGATAATTTAGATTATGAGAAGGCTTTAGAATATAAAGAACTATTAAACTATATCAATATAACTACTGAAAAACAAAAAGTAGATTTAGATAACAGTGTTAATATAGATGTAGCTTCTTACTATACTAAAGATAACTATATTAGTATACAAATACTCTTTATAAGAGGAGGTAAACTACTAGATAGAAATAGAAATATCTTTCCAATGATTGATACAGAGGAAGAAGAGTTTTCTAGATATTTATCCGAATTCTATAATAAGAATGTATCTATGCCTAAAGAAGTATTAGTACCAGATAACTTAAATAAAGAAGTATTTGAAGAAGTATTTAATATAAAATTTATGACTCCTATCAAAGGTGAAAAGAAAAAAATACTAGATCTAGCCTATGATAATGCTAGAATATATTATGAAGAGCAAATGACTTATATTAAGAGAGATGAAGATAAGATTACTAATGCTTTAGAAGAATTAAAAGATAAATTAAAATTAGATAGTGTAGATAGAATAGAACTATTTGATAACTCAAATTTATTTGGTACTTTTAATGTATCAGGAATGGTAGTCTTTGTAGATGGTAAGCCTTCAAAGAATGATTATCGTAAATTTAAAATAACTAATGATAAGAATGATGATTATGGTACAATGAGAGAAGTAATATATCGAAGATATTTTAGAGTACTAAAAGATGGACTAGTAAAACCTAGTCTTGTAATAGTAGATGGTGGTTTAGGGCAAATTAATGTAGCAAGAGAAGTAATCAATGAATTAGGACTAGATATTCCAGTATGTGGTCTTAAGAAAGATGATAAACATGCTACTAATGTTTTACTTGGTTTTGACCCAGTAGTAGAAATACCTATCGATAAAAGAAGTGACTTATTTCTTTTACTTACAAAGATGCAAACTGAAGTACATAACTTTACAATAAGTTATCATAAACAAATAAGAAGTAAGGGAGCATTATCAACAGTACTAGATAATATCGAAGGAATAGGAGAAGTAAGAAAGAATAAATTACTTAAGAAATACAAAACTATATCCAAAATGAAAGAAGCATCACTAGAAGAACTAGAAGAAATATTACCAAAAGATACTGCAATTACTTTTAAGGAATTTCTAGATAATTATGATAAATAATATAATATTTTTAGATATAGATGGTGTCTTAAATAGTGATAAATACTTCTCTAGTATCGAAGATAAAGAAGATACATATACTGACCCAGTAGCTAAACTCCTTCTAGATATTGATATGACTAAAGTAAAATTACTTTTAAAAGTAGTCCGCATATCCCATGCTAAAATAGTTATATCATCAACCTGGCGAAGAATGAAATTGTATCCTTCTATCAAAGAAGCCCTAATAAATATTGGCCTTCCCGTAGTAGGAGAAACCCCTTTTCTAGAGGGCCAAAGAGGTGAAGAAATAAGAGCCTATCTAGCAGATAATCAAGTAGATAACTTTTGTATAATAGATGATGAAGTATTTAAAGATTATCAAGAACTAGAAGATAATCTAATAAAAACTAACTTCTACGAAGATGGGTTAACAAAAGAACATGTTAATGAAGTAGTTAAAAGATTAAGTAAGTAGTATTTGTATGCCCTCTAGATCTATTGTTCTAGAGGGTTATCTTTAGCCAAATACTTTGTCTAAAGATAAAGTATCAACCATACATACTATATATAAGTTAAAAATATAAAAAGTTAGTCTTTTATTAATAAAAAGATAAAAAATTAAAAAAATATTGAGAAAAATAAAGAAAAAAGCTCTAAAATATTGACAAAATCATAAAATAATAGTAAAATCATAATCGGTACATTTTGTTGGAGGATATTAGATATTGGGACCATCTAATATACAAAAACGAACTTATAAAATATTAAAAGGAGAAGAAAAAGAATGAAAACAACATTTATGCAATCAAAAGAAACAGTAAACAGAACTTGGTATGTTATAGATGCTAAAGACATTCCTCTAGGAAGAGTAGCTAGTAAAGCCGCTACTATATTAAGAGGAAAACATAAAGTAACATATACACCACATGTTGACTGTGGAGACTATGTTATCATTGTAAATGCTGATAAAGTAGCATTAACTGGTAACAAACTAGAGGGAAAAATTTATTATGATCACTCTAGATATGTAGGTGGTTTAAGAGAAAGAACTGCTAAAGAAATGAGACAAGATTATCCAGTAGAAATGGTAGAAAGAGCTGTAAAAGGAATGCTTCCTCATAATAGACTTGGAAGACAAATGTACAAAAAATTATTTGTATATGCTGGTGAAGATCACAAACATGCTGCTCAAATGCCAAAAGTATTAGAAATGGGAGGTAACAAATAATGGCTAAAGAAAAAAGAAGTTTTTATGGAACTGGTAGAAGAAAAGGATCTGTAGCTAAAGTTACATTAACTCCAGGAACTGGTAAAATAACTGTTAATGGTAAAGATGTTCATGAATATATGCCATATGAAGTATTAGTAATGGATTTAAAACAACCATTAGTAGTAACTAATAACGAAAACACATTTGATGTTAAAGCAGAAGTTATTGGTGGTGGATTTTCAGGACAAACTGGTGCTATTAGACTTGGTATCACAAGAGCATTACTAGTATATGATGAAGATAATGCTGCTAACGAAGATTCATATAGAAGAATTCTTAAAGCAAATGGATTTGTAACTAGAGATCCAAGAGTTAAAGAAAGAAAGAAATATGGTCTTAAAGGTGCAAGAAGAGCTCCACAATTTAGTAAAAGATAATTTAGAAGAGGTTACATTAATTGTAACTTCTTTTTTTAATTCGTTAAATTATAGTAAAAATATTATTAATGTGATATAATGAACATAGGATGTGATGATATGGATAACGAAAAAATAATAAAATTACAACACTTTTTTTCAGTTGATACTAAAATCAAAAAAGAAATTTATGATATAGCTCCACAATCATTAAATGGTTATATCGATGAAACATCAATTAGTGAATACACAGATAAATTAAATGATTCACTTATCTATATATTAAGTGAATTAAAGTGTGTTGCTTTAGATGTTTTTGGTAAAGAATCAAGTATTTTTAATAAAGTATGTTACTTAGAACAAGATATAAAAACAAATTTTTATAGTTGCGGTTTTGATATAGAAAAACTAAAATCATTTTATCAAAAATATATAAGTAATATGGAACCAAGCTTTATTGATGATGTAAAAAGAAGTTATATTGGATACTATTTTGGTGGTGGTGGTGTTAGCCCTTTAAAAAAAGCGAGTACAATAAATGAAATTCTGCATCTTATGCACTCTCGTATTATTAATAATGAAGGACTTTTACAATCAATACCCTTATTAAATGAAAAAGATAATCAACATAACAATACAATAAGTTTAAGAGGCATTAGAAATCCAATGTTCGAACAATTATTTATGATGTTCCCAATAGATTTAGATTGCGGTATTACTGATATGGTAATCATAAATGAAAAAACACTTATAATGATGGTTAGAGATAGAGGACATGCTCTATCAATAGAAGTTACCTTAAATAAAGATAATGCTAGAATAGAATACTTTATTCCTAAAATTTGTAATGTAGAAATGGTAAACAAAATACCAGGAGTAAATAAAGTAAATGATGATAGTATAGGAACAACAGGAACTATCGAAGTAGAAGTTAAAGATTTACCAACAGCTTTATTTAATTTCATTTCTATGGTTCCAACAGATATGGATATAGTTCATAATTATGGAAGAGGTATTTAATTGTTAGAAGTTACATTAATTGTAACTTCTTTTTGTATGCATTAATGGTTTATATATGATAGATATGGTTGATATATCATTTATAGACTATAGGCTATAAATGACACTGGAAGACTATAGGCTGAAAGTGATAAAAAAATATGTAAAAAATGTGTAATCATATTGAAATTTTAACTTGACTTTGTTATTATAATAGAGTGAGGAGATGATATGATGACAAAATATGTTTATACCTTTAAAGAAGGTAACAAGGATATGAGAAACTTACTTGGTGGTAAAGGAGCTAATTTAGCAGAAATGACTAATTTAGGATTACCTATACCTCAAGGATTTACTATTTCAACAGAGGCTTGTACTAATTATTATGATAATGGTAAAGAAATATCTGAAGAGATAGAATCTCAAATCTTTAAAGCACTAGAAGAACTAGAAAAATTACAAGGAAAGAAGTTTGGTGATACAGAAAATCCACTACTTGTATCAGTAAGAAGTGGTGCTAGAGCAAGTATGCCAGGTATGATGGATACAATACTTAATCTAGGTTTAAATGATGTAGCAGTAGAAGGATTTGCTAAAAAGACTGGTAATCCTAGATTTGCTTATGATTCTTATAGAAGATTTATTCAAATGTATTCAGATGTAGTAATGGAAGTAAATAAATCTTTCTTTGAAAAAATAATAGATGAATTAAAAGAAGAGAAAGGTGTTCATTATGATACTGAACTTACAGTAGATGATCTAAAAGAATTAGTAAATAGATTTAAAAAAGTATATAGTGATCACATGAATGGTGAAGAGTTCCCTCAAGAACCTAGAGAACAATTAATGGGAGCAGTTAAAGCAGTATTCCGTTCTTGGGATAATCCTAGAGCTATCGTTTATAGAAGAATGAATGATATACCAGGAGATTGGGGAACAGCAGTTAATGTACAATCAATGGTATTTGGTAATATGGGTAATACTTCAGGTACTGGTGTTGCCTTTACTAGAGATCCTGCAACTGGTAAAAAAGGTATTTATGGAGAATACTTAATTAATGCTCAAGGAGAAGATGTAGTCGCAGGTGTTAGAACTCCTGAACCTATTACTAAACTAGAAGAAGATTTACCAGAATGTTATAAAGAGTTTATGACTCTTGCCCAAAAGCTAGAAAATCATTATAGAGATATGCAAGATATGGAGTTTACTATTGAGGAAGGTAAGTTATATTTCTTACAAACAAGAAATGGTAAGAGAACTGCTCAAGCTGCAATTAAGATTGCTTGTGATCTAGTAGATGAAGGTATGATTACTCCAGAGGAGGCTGTACTTAGAATTGATGCTAAGAGTCTAGATCAATTACTTCATCCAACATTTGACGCTCTAGAATTAAAAAAGAGTACTTCTATTGGTGAAGGATTACCTGCTAGTCCTGGTGCTGCTGCTGGCATGGTAGTATTTACTGCTGAAGAAGCAAAAGCATTAGGTAAAGGTGGTAAAGGAAAGAGAGTAGTACTTGTAAGATTAGAGACTACCCCTGAAGATATTGAAGGTATGGTTGCCTCTCAAGGTATTTTAACCGTAAGAGGTGGAAGAACTTCTCATGCCGCCGTTGTTGCTAGAGGTATGGGAACATGTTGTGTAGCTGGTTGTGGTGCTATTAATATTAATGAAGAAAAGGAAGAATTTACTTTAGGCGGTAAGACATTCCATAAGGGAGATTATATTTCACTTGATGGTAACACTGGTAAAATATATGCAGGAGATATTCCTACTAAAGAGGCTACAGTAAGTGGTGATTTTGGTAGAATAATGAAGTGGGCTGACGAATATAGAACACTAGGTGTTAGAACTAATGCTGATAATCCTAGAGATACTGCTAAAGCTATTGAACTAGGAGCAGAAGGTATAGGACTATGTAGAACTGAGCATATGTTCTTTGAAGAAGATAGAATACCTAAGATTAGAAAGATGATTCTATCAGAGACAGTAGAAGATAGAACAAAAGCTTTAGATGAATTAATCCCATTCCAAAAAGGTGATTTTAAAGCTATGTATAAAGAGTTAAAGAATCTTCCAATGACTGTTAGATACTTAGATCCACCATTGCATGAATTCTTACCTACTTTAGAAGAAGATATAATTGCTTTAGCAAAAGATATGAATGTTACTGTAGAACACTTAAAGAATAAGATAGCAGAATTACATGAATTCAACCCAATGATGGGTCATAGAGGATGTAGACTTGCTGTAACTTACCCAGAAATAGCAAAAATGCAAACTAGAGCATTAATGGAAGCCGCTATTGAGGTTAAAGAAGAAGAAGGTTATGATATTACACCTGAAATTATGATACCTTTAGTAGGAGAAGAAAAAGAACTTAAGTTTGTTAAAGATATCGTTGTAGAAGTAGCTGAAGAAGTTAAGAGAGAATATAATTCTGATATGAAATATCATATTGGTACTATGATAGAGATACCAAGAGCAGCTTTAACTGCAGATGCTATTGCTAAAGAAGCAGAGTTCTTCTCATTTGGTACTAATGATTTAACCCAAATGACATTTGGCTTCTCTAGAGATGATGCTGGTAAATTCTTAGATGCTTATTATCAAAATAAGATATATGAAATTGACCCATTTGCTAAATTAGACCAAGTAGGAGTAGGACAGCTTGTTAAGATGGCCGCAGAAAAGGGTAGAAATACTAGACCTGATATTAAACTTGGTATATGTGGAGAACATGGTGGAGAGCCAACGTCTGTTGAGTTCTGTCATAATATAGGACTAAACTATGTATCTTGTTCACCATATAGAGTTCCTATTGCTAGACTTGCTGCTGCTCAAGCCGCAATCAATAACGGGGATAAATAATTAATTAAAATTTATAACCAAAAATCCTAGAAAAATCTAGGATTTTTTTGTTTTTGATATAAATTTATATTTAATTAATTTTTATATAAAATTAATATAAAATTTGAAATTTAGACTAAGATATTGATTAATGTCGCATATCTTAGCTTTTTTTATACTTTTTTGCGACAGGAAAAAAGGAGGTGAGAGAGTGCGAAATCGAATATATTTAAGGCCTGAACTTTATGATTTATCACAAGGAACAAGAATTAAATTTGTAAGGATATTTAGACATTTAACTCAAGATAATATTTCAGATGATTTAGGAATAACTGGAGAAAACAAAAGAAGAACTTTAACTAGATATGAAAAAGGAGATAGAAATCCAAGTAAATCTAGAGTACAGGAATTATCTAAGATACTTTTAGTAAATGATAATTTAATTAAACAATATGAATTTAAATGTGTATCAGATATTTTGTATTTTCTTTTATGGTTAGAAGAAATGTTTCCTAAAATTAGAATTGATTTAGGAACAAATGATGAAACAATTAATTTATTCTTTGACGAATGGAATAATATGAGAGATAAAAAACAAAAAATGATAATTAATTATGAAGAATATTTTGAATGGAAGATAAATTATAAAGTAAAGGAAGATAGTAATGAATGAAATAATAAAAATTAAAATTAGTGAAATAGATGATTTTAAGAATCATCCATATAAAGTAGAGTTAGGCGATGAATTAAATGATTTAGTAGAAAGTATAAAATTAAATGGATTATTAGTACCTATTGTAGTAAGAAGAAAAGAGAATGATAGATATGAATTGTTATCAGGTCATAGAAGAGAGAAAACAATTTAGCGATGAAGAAAAAGAATTTATAATAGATTATGGTATAACAATTATTAAATTAATTTACAGTTTTAAATAAAAATTATTTTAACTATAATGTGTTAGAAACTAAAACTATTAATCACAAATGATTGAGGCAAGAGAAAAATCTAGTCCTTTTAAATTTTATATATACTCAATTTATAAAAAATATGGTATAATGTATTTGAGGAGGAGGACAATAATATGAGTAAAAGATATGATGAATATATAAATAAAGTTACAAATAAAATGAACAATAATTTTCTAACTGAAGTAATACCAATGGTTCCAGATGTTGATCAAAAATTAGAAAGAGAAATTAGAGATAGAGCAATCATCGAATTGGTAAAAATGTCTATTAGCAAAGGAATGGAATTAACATATGGTGATATCTGTCTAATGATAGATGACGATCCTTCTGAAAAAGAATATGAAAATATAAAAAATGAATTAACGCCTAGAACAAAGTAGTTTGAACTAATCAAATTGTATCTTTAAAACAATGATGGTATAATTATAATCATCATGTATTAACGAGTAAGGTATCAAAACTTTTAAATAATATTTTTTTATAATGATTGGGATTTAATCTATTACCTTTATTGATTGCGGTATATACTATTGAAAGTTGGTAGTAGAAATCTATCCCCTATAAAGGCGGTGGCACAAGCTAAATTAAAAGAGGAGAATAAAAAGTAATTTTAGATAAAAAATTAAAAAACAATTAAGCAGGGGGTTATTTATGAATGATAAAGTTTGTAATATGATAACTGGTGAGGTAGGTACCTTTTCAACATATTTTGTTGTTGGTAGAGGTAAAATGTTTGAAACAAGAAACTTTTATTATGAAGATAAGTTAAAAAATTGTTTTTATGTAAAGAAATATGGTTCAAATATTAATCCTGTTATTTATGTAGATACTAAAGTTAATAATAAATGGATAAGCAAAAATTGTATTATTGGTGGTTATAAAGAATTTGTTAATTTTGTTATTAATAATTTAGATAGTTATATTTGTTTAAGAGGTTTTAGTCGTGTTGATTATAGTCATTTAGTAATGATTATTCTTGGCTTAGAAAAATCTAATGTTAGATTAGAAAAGACTGGTATTAAAACAAATAAAACTAAGAAAAAAGTAAATAGTAAATTTAAAAGAAAATAAATGGAATGAAGTTGTAATACTTTAAAATAGGTATAACTATATATGATAGTAATATGAATGTTTTGATTTTAAAAGGTTATTTATTTTTTGATATTGATATATAGAACTTAGATAATTATTTATCTAGGTTCTTTTTATATGCACTATAAGCCTTACTGTGTAAGTCTTATTAGTGTTATTTGGAGCCATGAGGTCTCCAAATAAGTATCAACCATACATATTATATCCGGGGTAAAGAATTAATTATTAGAGATAGCAATAATAATGTCTTTAATTTTAAAAAAAATAATTTAAAGAACTAGAAATAGTTCTTTTTTATTGTATTATTAATAATATCTCCAACTTTTTCTAGAGTATCTTTAGTAAAAGGAGTATTACTATTATTTATATGACCTTTCCATTCTTTATTAAAAGTATAACTACCATTAGTACAAAGTGTTTGCGCTATTAACATTATCCAGTTACCAACAGCATTTTGTTCAGTACTAGATAGATTATCTATAAGAGCAAGCCCTATAACAAAGGCTAGAGTAGTCAATGCTTTATCTTCAATATTTTGATTATTCATAGTAAATTTTATTCATTAATAGCATAAAATAGTAAAAAATAGTTAAAATAATTATTTAACTTATTGACATCATAGTATAAAAATGGTATACTTAATATGTTCTTCAAGAAGGATGTTCTAACAATAGTGGATAGCATTTATCTTGTATGAAAAGTTAATATTTATATAGTAATGGACCCTTAGCTCAGTTGGTTAGAGCATCCGGCTCATAACCGGGCGGTCGCAGGTTCGAGTCCTGCAGGGTCCACCATAATTGTGCGGGTGTGGCGAAATTGGCAGACGCGCTAGACTTAGGATCTAGTGGTTTATCCGTGGGGGTTCAAGTCCCTTCACCCGCACCATATAGATAGGAAACTCGAACTTTTTATTCGAGAGTAATAAATTACTAACTAGAAATAGTTAGTTTTTTTGTTATTTAAGAAGGGATGAGTAATTTATATGTTAACAATAGAAACTACAGAATTAGAAATAAGTGAGAATCTAAAAAAGAAAGTTGATATGATTTGTAAGTTTGCTTGTGTTAAACCTAAATACAAAAATGGTAATATTAAAAGTATTAAAAATACTAATATTGCTTATGTTAGACCACATATTATTACGATTAAAAATAATGAATATTTAATATTTGAAGAATGTGATGATATATATGTAAATGGTTATAATGAAAAAATTAAATTTAAAGATTTAGAAAACTATATTAAATCAAACTAATATCTTCCTAGAACTAGGAATTGACTTTTGAAAATAAAAAGTATATTATATAAAACTAATAAATGACAAGCAGTATCCGTCTTTTATTAAAGGAGGTGCTTCTATGCATTTAAAAGCCATAAAACAAATAAAAAATTATACTAAATATTTAAGAGGAGTCAAAGGTATTAGTTTGAACTAGTGCTTTTGTCTCCTCTTTTTTTGATAGAAAGGAAGTGTAAAAGTATGAATGAAGATAAAAAGATTGCAGGTATTTATATAAGAGTATCAACTGAAGACCAAGCAAGAGAGGGTTTTAGTTTAGGAGAACAAGAAGAAAGATTAAAAGAGTTTTGTAATTTCAAAAGATATGAAGTATTTAAAGTTTATAAAGATGCAGGAATAAGTGCTAAAAACGATAAAAGACCAGCATATCAAGAAATGATAAGAGATGTAAAAGATAAAAAAATAAATGTTATTGTGGCTTTTAAATTAGATAGATTAACAAGAAGTGTTTATGATGTAGAAAGACTTATGACTATTGTAAATGATAATGATTGTGATATTGATTGTATGGCAGATGAAGCGAATACAACTACTTCAAATGGTAGAATGGTAATGAGAATAATGACAAGTGTTTCTCAAAATGAAATTGAAAAATGTAGTGAAAGAACTAAATTTGGAATGGCAGGTGCAATTAAAGAAGGACATATACCAAATCAACCACCTTTAGGATTTAAAAGAATTGATAAAAAACTAGTTCCTGATCCACTAACAAAAGATATAATTGTAAGGATTTATGATTTATATTTAGAAGGTAAAAGTTATCAAACTATTGCTAATATTTATAATGAAGAAAAGGTACTTGGAAAACAAATTGGAGAGATTCAACAATAAATCATATTATGGTAAATGAACTTTATAAAGGAGATTATGTTCATGGTAAAAGAACAAAGAAACCTACTTATTATGAAAATGTTGTTGAACCAATAGTTAGTAAACAAAAATGGGAAGATTGTCAGTATCAAAAACAAAGAAATGCTAGACATTATGAAAGAACTGCAACTTATCTATTTACTAACAAATTAAAATGTTCTAAATGTGGTAGATTTTTAGGTGGATGTGCTACTACTAAACCTAATAAAAAGAAATATTATTACTATAAATGTTCTCATTGTAAAACTTATTTTAATGAAAGTGATATTGAAGAAACATTTTTAGGACTAATGATAGAAATAGTTAAACAAGATGAACTTATAAATGATTATTACACACCATTTATTAAATCAAAATTAGATAATAAACAAATAGATTATGAAAAACAAATTAAAGAATTGGATAAACAATTAGATAGAATTAAAACAGCATATATAAAAGGTATTTTAAAAATAGATGACTTTGAAAAAGAAATAAATCAAATTGAATTTCAAAAAGATAACTTAAATAAGAAGTGGCAAGAACAAAAACAATATGAAAATTTAAGTTTCACAGTTGATGATTTACTTATCTTACAAGATAAACAAGAAATTGATAATTTTGTAAAACCTGAAATACTTTTAACTAATATTGCTAAATGGCTTAATTTATCAAGAGAGGAAAGACAAAGATTAATAGCAACTTATATTGATTATTTAGAGTTAGAAAAGAAAGATAAAAAAATAGAAATTATTAAAGGTAATTTTAGAGAATCATACTTAAAAGAAATGAGATATAATCACGATAATTATGATATACCTTATAACTGTAATATTTTTGAAGATGAATATGGTTATAGATTAAATATTAATCACGAAGTTAAAAGTAAAGAAAGTGCTAGAAAATATTTTGATAAATTATGTTCTACATTAGGTAGTGAATATAAATTAAATTATTATGAAATAGATTCAGATGATGATTTAATAGATGTATCATTTAAACCTAAATCAGAATTAGAAAAAATAATAAGATTAATAGCACTTGAAAATGAAAACAAATTTAAAAATGAAAAATTAAGGTTTGGAGTTATAACAATAGATTTATCAGATGTTAAAGATAAAAATGGAAATTCATTATATAAAGATTTTTTTGAAAAAATAAGAAAGGTATTTAAAGATGAGTTATGCGATATTTAGAGTTGAGCCAATCAATAAACTAAAAGATTTAGGACAAATTGGTGCACATAATACAAGAAGTAAAGAAGCATATAACTCTAATCCTGATATAGATAAAAGTAAGTCAAAAGATAATATAGATTTAGTTCCTATTACACATAAAGATTATTACACTTCATATATGAATTTAGTAAAAGATTATAAAAAACAACACGACGAAAAACAAAAAACAGAAAGAGAAAATAGAAAGAAAAGTTTTAATAAAATGTTAGATGATTCAAATAGTGTTGTTGCGGATGAATTATTATTTTCTAGTGATTATGAATTCTTTAAAGATATGACAAAAGATGAAATAATTAAATGGGCAAATTGTTGTATGGACTTTGTTTATAATGATATTGGTTATAAAAAAGAACAAGTATTAAATGCAACAATACATTTAGATGAAAAAACACCACACTTACATTGTGTAGTAGTTCCATTGATTAAAAAATATGATAATAGAAGCAAAAAAGATAAATGGACTATTTCTAAAAAACACTATATGAAAGATAAAAACTATTTATCTACTTTACAAGATAAATATCACGAAAGAATGTTAAATAATGGTTATGATTTAGATCGAGGCATTAAAAATAGTGATAACGAACATATAGATATTAAACAATATAAGAAAATAACTAGAAAACTAAATGTAGAATTGACTTCTAAAAATAATAAATTGAATAAGTCTATGGAAGAACTAGAACAAAAAATGAGTTCTAACAAAGAAACTATATTTGATAAAGAATATGTTAAAGTAAAAAAAGATACTTTTGATTCAATGAATAAAGTTATAGAACAAACTAAACAAGTAATGGAATTACAACCTAAAATACAAAAGATTTATAATGAAGTTGATACATATGCTAAATCATATAGATATTTAGAAAAAGAAAATAAAAATATACAAAATGAAGTTGAAGATTTAAAATTAAAAAACAAAAAATTAGAACAAGAAAACAATAATTTAATTAACTACATAAAATCAATTATAGAGGCAATAAAAGACTTTTTTAGACAATTACTATTAATTGGTAATGAACAAACAAAAGAAGCCACAGTAGACGAAATAAAGGAATATTATGATAATAAAGAATTTAGTGAAAAAGATATTAAATATATAGCAAAATATACATCTAAAGAAGATGAATTGTTTGAATATGCAGATATTGATAAATATTACTCTAAAGATGAAGATTTTGATTTAGGAATATAGCATTATTTGTCAAATTATGATATAATAATTATAGATTTAAGCAGTATTAGAATCTAAGATTTTAATGCTGTTTTTTTTATTAGGAGGTAGATATAGTGTTTAAAAAAGAAAACTTTACAGATGATTTTATTAAATTTGATAATGGATTTGAAATAGATGAAAATTTAGGGAATCAAATTATATTGGGACCAAATGGTATTGGTAAGTCAACTATATATAATACTATTTTAAAAATTCATCCTGAATATGAACATATAGATTACGAACAATTAAAAAGTGATTTTTTAAAAAATAAAAATAAATTAATCATTGGTGCACAAGTTGCAGAATTGGCATCTAAATATGAAGAAAAAGAAAAAATAATTAACAGATTACATATAAAAGATAATTTTAAATCATTAAATATTACAACCCAAAAAGGTGCAAAATCAATTTTTCCAGAATTGAATACAGCATTTGTTAATAATGAAGATGGAATCATAACATTTAAGAGTGATAAAGTGAAAATAATTAATTCATTAAAAAACACGGATAATCAATTTTTAATTTTCAATTATGCAAATTTATTAGAACTTGGTGACATAGAAAATGAATTAGAACATTTAAAAAACGAATTTATAAAATCTATATATAGCAATTTAGAAAAAATATTAGATGAAGAAGATTGTAAATGTCCTGTATGTGGTAAAGTTAATGATAAACCAATCAAACAATTGATTAAAGAAAAAAATAAAGAATTAACATTATTAAAAAGTGAATTATTGAGACAATATCAACATGAAAATTATAATTTAGAACCAGAAAAAATAATAGAAAATATCAAAAAAATTACAGAATGTATTAGTAATAATAACATAATGAAAGAAGATATAATTAGTTATTTTATCTGTGGTGGAAATGAAGAAAATATGAAAGAAATAGATGTAATAAAACCACAGTTGATAAAAATTAATAGTGAAATAAAAGAATTAGAAAAAGAAAAAGAGCAATATTATAATTCTTTAAGAGAGAATGAAATAGCAATAAAAGAAATTTTTAAGAGTAAATTTAATGTTTCATTTGATGATGTTGAGTTTAATGATAATGAAAAATATGTAGAAATTACTTTACCTAGAAATGTTGAAAAATATAGTACAGGTGAAGTGAATTTAATGGTTTTTACTTTTACAATTTATCAATTTATTGCAAGTAATAAAGAAATTTTAATTGTTGATGATCCATTAAGTAGTTATGATATTTCTAATCAGTATAGAATTATGTTTGATTTAGTACAAGCTTCTTCAAGTGGGAAGAAGGTAATTATATTAACTCATAATATTGATTGTATTAATATTGCTAATACCCAACATAGAAATATTTTTAAATATAAATATATAGAAAAAGTTGATGGTATTTTATATTTGAAAGATATAAATTTAAATGAAAGTGATAGTGTATTGAGTATAAGCAATTTACTTGCATATGTTTCAACAGATGAAAATAAAGATAAATATTTTAAATTATTAATTGAAAGAGAAGATGATTTACAAGCACCAGAAAATCTAGTTTTTCATTATGATAGAAGTTATTCTTTTGAATATGAAAATGTTAACTTAACAAACGAATACTTTGTTTCATTAATAGATAATTTAGATAATAATTTTGTATATAATAAAAGTTTTGAACAAAATGCAATAGACAAAATATTTTATATGACGGCAATAAGAATATGGATAGAAGAAAAATTTTATCAAAATAATCCGAATGATAATTCGTTAAATGGAAAAACATTTGGCGAGAAGATTGAATATATGTTCCCAAAAAATGGACAAACACGATGGAAGGGATCATCTAGTGTTACTAGAAAATATTTAATGAGTAAAAAAACTATGATAAATCAACATAATCATTATAAAAGTCAAATTTTACCATTTAATTATGCATTGAATATTACATTAGATGAATTAAAAAATGAAATTTTGGATATAAAAAATCATTTTAATAATTAGTATGTATTGTCCAAAAGAGTAACACACTACGCTATTGGCAGAGCCAATAACGAGTGTGAAAATGGTAAACCCTTTTGAAACCTAATTTTTCTATCGCTACTTTCATTGCTTACGCAACAAAATGTACCACGACAAATAAAAATATGCTAATTTTACGAAAGCATATTTTTTATTTTTCTTTAAAATATATTCTAATATAATTGACATTTATATATTACATCTAATAAACAACAACCTTACTTTTTAAAATTATATAATCATTAAATATTAAAATCTATGGTATAATAGAAATGAATTATTTATAGCGAGGTGATTATGATGACTAAATGGGAATGGAATTTAGAAGAAATATTTAGTAATAATCAATTATTTTATGAAGAAATAGAAAATATTAAAAAATTAATAAACGACATTAAACAATATGAAAATATTGAGTTAGATTCTATCGTGCTACTAAATATATTAGATAAAAAATGGAAAATAAAAGAATTGGTTAATAATGTTTTAATATATGGTTCTTTAATGTATTATAAAAATATTAATGATGATGAATGTATTGAATTAAAGAAAGTTGCAGAAAATTTTAATAATGAAGTAAATAATATATTAAAATTTGTTGATAAAAAAATATTAGATTTAGGATTTGAAAAAGTCTCTAGTTTTATTTTTGAAAATTCTAAATTAGAGATTTATAAATTATCACTACATAATTTATTTAGACTCAAAGAACATATACAATCAGATGAAACAAATAAAAAAACAAAAGAAAATAATGATAGCATAAATGAACAATTAAGTATATATAATAATTTACTTAGAGATATTGAATACGGAATTATAAATGTAGATGGAGAAGAAGTTAAAATAACATCATCTAATTTTGCAAAATATATTTCTTCCAGAGATAGGGAGACAAGAAGACAGACATATTTTGTTGTAAATGAAACATTTCAAAAAGAAAAAACTAGTTTTGCAAATATATTAAATGGAATTTATGGTTGTAGAATAGAAAATTCCATTTTAGAAAAATATAATTCTGTTTTAGAAAAAATATTATTTGAAGAAAATATTAATCCTGAAATCATAAGTAAATTAATTGAATCAGTAAATAATAACTTAGGTCTTATTCAAAAATATTTAAAAATTAAATCTGATTTACTTGAAATAGAAGAACCTCACTTATATGATTTTGGAGTTCCATTAGATAGTAATTTAAAAATTAAATATTCGTTAGAAGAAGCAAAAGAAATAATTTTGAAAGCATTAGAACCATTAGGTCCAGAATATATTGAGGTTGTAAAAATATTATTTGATGGTCATATAGATGCTGAATTAAATGAGAATAAGCATCAATCAATAACTTTTTCGTGGCATACATATTCTTTTATGAATTTTAGAGGCGCATATATTGATTTAAAAAATATGATTCACGAAATAGGACATATCGTTAATTACTATTTATCAAAAAAAGAACAACCTTTTATATATGAGAATAGTACAATATTTGTTGGAGAAACAGCTTCTATAGTAAATGAAATTCTATTAAATAGATACTTATATAAAAATGCTAATACGCAAGAAGAAAAAATCTTTTATTTAAGTAAAGAAATAGAAAATTATGTTTCGTCAGTATTTAAACAAACAATGTATACAGAATTTGAAAATGATTTGTATTATGTTAAAACAACATCTGAATTAACATCAGAAGTTTTAAGCGAAAAATATAGTAGTATTATAAGAAAATACTACGGATCGAATATTACTTATGATGAAATAGCGAATATTGAATGGACTAGACTTGGGCACTTATATAGATGGAGTTATTATCCATATAAATACGCAACTGGGTTATTAATGGCAAGTGTAGTTGTAGATTCTTTAGTTGATAAAAAAAGTTTATCAAAAGAGGATTATATTAAATTTTTATCAGCAGGAAGTAGTCAATATTCATTAGATTTATTAAAAATACTTAATATAGATTTGATAAATACAGATATAATTGAAGCAGGGTTTAATGTAATGTCAAAAGATATAGAAGAATTACATAAAGTATTAACTTTAAACAAAAAATAATATCATTAAAATTAGATATATGATATACTTATAGTAGTTAGTAAATTATTACTACCTAATATTTGTTTGTAAGAAAAGTTATTCAACTTCTTCTTCACAGGCACCATTGACGAATCTGTTCGAACTATTCGAACATTTAGATAGATATCAATCAGAAATGATTGATTTTTTCGTTTTATAAGAAAAAATCATAGAAAGGTTGGTGTCTATGATAAAAATAATTAAAGAAGAAATTGAGATTGATGAATCATTAGTTTCTAGATTAAATGTTATATGTGACTTTTGTAATACTTCGCCTATTATAGAAAATGGTAGTATTAGGCATATTGAACATACTAATTTAACTTATATTGAGCCACATAGAATTTTTATTAATAATAAACTCTATCTAGCATTTAATTATTCAAATGAAATCTATATCCATAATCTTGGTAAAAAAATAAAATTATCAGAACTAGAACAATATATAAAAGAAAACTAAATACTAGTACCCTGAACAAGGTATTGACTAATTCTAAAAAAGTGATATTATAAATAACCAATAAGAGAAGTATACTCTAGAAATGGAGGTACATCTATGAAATATAAGCACAATTTACCCAAAAATTATAATATTGAATTATTAGAGGAGTCAGTAGTATTTAGGCTTTATTAAATACTGTTGTCTCCTCTTTTTTAGTAAAAGGAGTTGAGTTTTAATGAATGAAGAAAAGAAAGTAGCAGGACTTTATATTCGCGTATCTACTGAAGATCAAGTACGAGAAGGATTTAGTTTACCAGAGCAAGAAAAACGATTAAGGGCTATGTGCGAGTATAAAAACTATGAAGTATATGATGTATATGAAGAACGAGGAATAAGTGCTAAAACAGGTAATTATAGACCAGAATTTGAAAGATTATTACAAGATGTTAGAGATAAGAAAGTAAATACTATTGTAGTATTAAAATTAGATAGATTAACAATGTCAGTTTCAGATTGGGAAAAGATACTTACATTTTTAGAAGAAAATGATGCTTATTTAGATTGTGCTAATGATGAAATAAATACAACTAATGCTAATGGTAAAATGATTTCTAGAATACTTACATCAGTTTCACAACAAGAAATTGAAAGAACATCAGAGAGAACTAAAATAGGACTTGCAGGAGCTATTAAAGTTGGTCATATTCCACATCAAGCACCTTTAGGCTATAAACATGAAGATAAGAAATTAATAATTGATTATGCAACTAAAGATGTTGCTATTAGAATATTTAATATGTATCATGATGGATTATCATATAAGAAAATCAGTAATATTTTAAATGAAGAAAAAGTTTTAGATAAAACTAATTGGAGAGATTCGACAATTTTAAATATACTTGAAAATCCAATTTATAAAGGAGATTTTATTCACGGAAGAAGAACAAAGAAACCTACTTATTATTTTGATGTTGTAGAACCATTAGTTAGTAAAGAATATTGGGAAGAATGCCAGGTACAACAAAAGAAAAACTCTAGAAGTTTTCAAAGAACTCTAACTTATCTATTTATGCAAAAACTAAAATGTCTTAAATGTAAAAGAATATTAGGTGGTAAAGCAACAACAAAGAAAAATGGTAATTCATATTATTACTATTACTGTCATGATTGTAAAATTAGTTTTAAAGAGTCTGAAATTGAGAAAACAATAGATGAATATATGGATTCAATCGTAGAATATGATTCAATTGTTAATCAATACTTCTTACCAATGATTAAGCAAAAGATAGAAAATCCAAAAGAAGAATTAGAAAAAGAATTAAAAAACCAAAAATCTAAATTTGATAGGATTAGAGAAGCATATATAAATGAAGTATTTACTTTAAAAGAATACAATCAATAACGAAAGAAAGTTGAAGGTATTATAAATGATTTGGAAACTAAATTAAACGAAACTGAAGTATGTGAAAAATTAAAATTTACTCCTAATGATATTTTAGTTAAAAGAGATATCGACTTTATCAATTCAATCAAGTATCCCGATAAATTTAAACAAAGAAATAAGTTTTGGAATGAATATACACGAGATGAGAAAGCAGAACTTATAATGAAATATATTGAGGAAATAGAACTAACTGATAAATATGGAAATTATACTGATATAGAGTTTATCAAATTCAGAGAAAGTATAGCAAGTACTTCTAACGATTTATATTTTAAAGGTTATTATGATAGATATGTACCATCATTATTTGGAAATATCTATGGAAAGATTAGATTTAGTGAATATCTACCTGAAGAAGAAATGACACAACAAATAATGAGATTAAGACAATTTTATGATGTTGGTTATTATGAAGCAACTTATAGTGTTAAAGATAAAGTATTCTATTTTAACTTTTTAGAAGATAAGAAAACAATTGTTAGAGTATTTCCATTAGAGGATTATAGAATGATAGATCCTGATGAGAAAATGGATACATATAATCTAGGAGTATTATATGTTAAAGAAGATAATGGAACATTACTGGAGCATGTTGATGATGTATTTAAATTAATACCAGCTGAATGTGATGGTAATGTTGTATATAGTAAGGAACCTATATTGGTAGAATCAAAACCTTTTCCTTACTATGAAGATGAAGAAAATTCATATAATGAAATTTCTTCATAATAAAATGTGTGGCACGTTATGAAATTACAAAGTAATTTTGTAAGTGGCGATAATATTTTATTCTATCTTATGAAAATATAACTATTACGAAGTTTTAGTTATTTTTTGAATAAGATAAAACGGATTCTAAGGTGTTAAACCTTAGCTCCCATATCTTGTTAGTATGACAAGATATATAGGGAGTTATACATCTTGTCAAATAACTTTTTCAAGATAGAATTGGAGGTGAAATTATGCTAGAACTAGCATACTCATTTCATATTGGAAATGATAAGAATAAAACTAAAAAAGCAAAGCAAAAGAATACTCCTACTAACTATAATAACAATGCTATTCAAAATGCTATGCAGTTATCAAAAGTAAATCATCATAACTTAAGACAATATGATAATAATCCTGAAAAGATAAAAACTTTATATGGCTCAAATGATATTGTAAAAGATGTTAAAGAAATATATAAACAAGAATTTGAAGAAGCAAGATTAGAATACAATTCTAAACAAACAAGAGATGATAGAAAGGTAAAAGATTATTATAGTAAAATAAGTAATGATACAAAACATGATCTAGCAGTAGAAATTATTATAGAACTTGGAGATATGGATTATTGGTGGGATAAAGATGATAAAGAAATGTATAAAATGACTAAAGTATATGATGAGCAAGTTTTATATTTAAAAGAATTAGTTCCAGATTTTAAAGTAGCAAATGCGACTATACATTTTGATGAATCTTCTTCACATCTTCATATAGTAGGAATAGCAGTTAAAGAAAATTGTAAAACAGGTATGAGTAAGCAAGTTGGAAAATGTAGTGTATTTAAAAAAGATAACTTACCTAAAATACAAGATAAAATGAGATATAAATGTATTCAAGGCTTTAATAAAGAATATGGTCTAAATGTTGTTTTAAAAGACAAACAAAAAGGAAGAAATATTGATTATAGAGTTAGTCAAATGGTTGATTATGATGAACTAAAAAAGAATTATAATAAACAAAGACAAAAAATAAATAAACTTAATAATCAAACAAAGGACTTAAATACTAAATCAGAAGAAATAAAAGATATTATTAATAATTTAAAGAATCAACCTTTATCAAATAAAAATCTACTTCTATCTAATCAAAATAAAGATAAGTTAATTGATTATATCGAAGAAGTAAATAAATCCACTAATGACTTTAAAGAAATAACTAACTACTCTTTATCAGTAGATAAAATAAAAGAAGATTTTGAAGAAAATCATAACTCTATTGAAGATTTAAGAAAAAGAGTTAAATTACAAAATGAAGAAATAAATGATTTAAGATGTGATTTAAATAATAAAGATAATGAAATATCATCATTAAAATCTATAATAAAAGATTTAAAAGATTCATTAGACTATTGGAAAGATAAATTTCAAAGAGTAGTAAAATTTATTCACGATAAAATACATGGTATATTTGGTGATAAAGACGATAAATATAAAGAAATGGCTGATAATTTATTTATAAATGGCATTATGGATGAAAAAGAATATACTAGTGTTATTAATAAAAAAGATAAAAATCGTGATGATTTTGAGAGATAATTTATAATTATTAATTAAAAAAATATAAAACTATGATATAATTAAGAAGAAGCAATGAATAAGTTATTATTGCAAGTTTATTAAGAGGTGTAAAGTTTTATATGGGACAAATTGATAAATATTGGGATAAAATACATCTACAATATAATTCAACTTATGATAATTGGTTAAATAAATATGTATATTTATTTAATAAAAATAGTAGGATTATAGAATTAGGATGTGGAAGAGCATATTGTAGTAAATACTTATTGGATAACGGATTTAAAAATATAGTAGCTTGTGATATTTCACAAGAAGTGTTAAAAATGGTTAATAGTTCAATACCTGAATTAAAAACGTTATTATTTGATATGAGTAATGGCTTGCCTTTTAGCGACAATTCAAAAGATGTAATAATTGCTGATTTAAGTTTACATTATTTTGATTTAAATACTACAAATTATATATTTGATGAAATATATAGAGTATTGGCAAATGATGGACTATTAATTGCAAGAGTAAATGCTACAAATGATAAATTATACATTCCTAATAATTCTAAAGAAATTGAGAATAATTTCTACTATGATGGAAATATTTATAAAAGATTTTTTGAATATAAAGATTTTGATTCTCTATTTAATGGGTTTGATGTATGTAATTTAGTACAAGAAAATATGAGTAGATACGAGAAGCCAAAAATACTATGGGAATTTTGCATAAAAAAATCACAAGTTAAGAGGGGATTAAAAAAATGATTGATACAGGTTATTTATTTAGTAATGAACCAGATAGACTTTTTGTAAATACAAGTTTAGGTTGCACAGCAAATTGTGCATATTGCTACTTACCGACATTAAATTATTCAAAAGGGAAAGTATTAGACACATATATTACTGCTGAGGAATTAATTAAACAAGTAGAATCATATAAAGGATATAAATCTGGTAAGAATGGAACATTAATATCATTTGGATGTTATTCAGAATGTTGGGATGAAACTAACAAACCACAAACTATAAAATTAATCGACTATTTTTTAAAAAAAGGAAACCAAGTACAGTTTTCTACAAAAAGATTTGTTGATTATAGGGATTTAATAGAAATAGGGAATAATATTAAGTATTACGGTCAGCTAACTATTTTTGTATCTTCAGCTACAATAAGTGCTTGGGATAAATTTGAAAAAGGAACAACTGAACCATTGCAAAGATTTAAAAGTTTTGAAATTAATAAAGAACTAAATATTCCTGTAATACTTTATATAAAACCTGTCTTACTTGACATAACTATAAAAGATATAAATAAATATATTGAAGTAATAAAAAAATATAATATAAAAGATGTAGTAGTTGGAAGTATAATAAAAACAAATGGAACTGGAGAAGTTGCACCATTTGTTAAAGATAATTCTATGCATACACAGCCTATAGAACAGGAAAAAGATATTATTGATTCGCTTTCAAAAGTATGCAAAGTATATACTAAAAGCATCCATGTGTTAGATAATTTTAAATAGATATTTTACTTTTAAAGTCAATAATTGTTTGTTTCAGTTTGTTTATGCTATTAGGAGTTATACATTTTTCTTGCCATAAGAAATTGTTATCTCCTAATTTTTCTAATATTAATTTTCTTAAGAATTGACTAGGTAACCTGTTAACTTTATATATAACTTTTCCATCTTTTTCGCTTTCAATGTATATATATGAAAATTGATTATTAAAGTCATAATTTGCTAGTATATCACACTCTATGTTATCTCCTAACATTTTATTTAAAGTATTCTTTATATCTAATTTATTGTTAAAATATGGAATACAATGCAGATGAGCATGATCTATACTTGTACCAGCATAACCTGATTGTGCAGAACCATGTTCAAAAAATAAAATATCAGTATTATAAAGATTCTTATAGATTATTTTTAGTTTTTCTTTAATCTTAATAACATCTTCTTTTATTTCTTTAGGCATTTCATAGAAATTTAGATAATGATAGTTAGATATAATTAAGATATGACCAATAGTTAATGGAGAAATATCGACCTGAACATATATGTTTTTGTTTTGAAATAAAATAGTATCATTGGTTGGTAAATTAGCAAGTCTATTATTTTCAAGCCTTGAGTTTATGCAAAAAGGACAATTTTTCGAATAATTCATAATTCACCTCATTCAATCCCATTATATATTATTTTTATATAATAGTCAAATTAGCTAATTTGGTTAAGAAATAAGTAAAAAGTATTGAAAGAAAATAAAAAAATTGATATTATTTTTATAGTGATTGATATAAATCAATCGTCTTTATGCGAAAGAGTTGTAAACCACTTCGTCGTTCGCACCAAGTGATTATTAACCCTTATTTAATAAGGGCTTTTATATTTTTAAATGTTATTAGGTACATTTTAGGTACATTTTTTTAGTTATTTATTTATATTTTCAATTAAATTAATTACTTCTTCCAATTTAGAATCATACATATGAGAGTATCTATTTAGTGTCATTGATATATCGCTGATGAAGCAAACAAGATTAATAATTTAGAGCCTATTAAAGAAAAGGCTACCGAAGAACTTGCTAGAGAAGTAATAGAAGGCAAATATGGCAATGGCGAGGACAGAAAGAATGCATTAGGCGATAGATATGCAGAAGTGCAAGCAAGAGTTGATGAAATTCTAGCACCTGCACCAGATTCAACTGTTGATATCCTAGATTTGGTTAGAAAGACTATTAGAGGAGACTTTGGCAATGGTGAAGATAGAAAGAATGCATTAGGCTCTAACTATGATGAAGTTCAAAGACAAGTTAATCTTAACTTCCAGAATGGAACTACCAATTGGGATAGTGTAAGATTATATTAAATTGAAGTAGGCTTAATTGTCTACTTCTTTTTTTATGCCCTGATTTGCATTTTCTATCAATTTATGCTATAATATCTAGCCAAATGAGGGGATAATATGGTTGAAAAAAGAATAAGTGATAAAGATATTATTTATAGACTAACAAGAAGAAAAGATAATATTTTAATTATTAAATATAATATTAAAAATAAAAGAGCATGGTTTCAGATTAATAGTATGCCAAAAAGAAAAGCTATAGATATTAACAGAGTTGTTAATCTATAGTTTTTTTCCATTAAATTACTTTTTTGGGTTAGTTTTTCCATTATTTCCACACAGTTATTGACTTTTTGTTATAAAAAATATAAAATAGTAATTAATTTGTTAACACAAAAATATTCTTTTGTGTTATACTTATATTGAATATAGGAGGATGGTAAAATGAAAAAGGAAAAAATTACTATTTATACTATTTCTGATTTTTTCTTATCAAAAAGGGCATTAACTCCAAAGAAATTGCAAAAACTAGTATATTATGCTTATGCTTGGTTTATTGCACTTAATAATCAAAGTGCAGAAGAAATTGAATCAGTATTGTTTGAAGAAGCACCAGAAGCATGGGTACATGGGCCTGTATTTCCATCTTTATATGCAAAATATAAGGGTTATTGTTGGCAAGAAATAGAAAAGAATTATAAGCCAATAAACATAAAAAATGAAGATCTTGTAAGATTTTTAAATGCTATTTGGGATACTTTTGGCAATTTTTCTGCTGATGAATTAGAATATATGACACATCAAGAAGAACCTTGGAAGAATGCTAGATTTGGTGTTTCGCCTATAGAACCATCTTGTAATAAAATATCAGAGAAAGATATATTTATATATTATAATAAATTAGCAAATGAACACTAGTAAAATAAAAAATAAAAATATTAAAAAGCAATATATTCCAGTAACAGAAGTTAACAATAGTGAAGACAAACCTATTTTTATGTTTAATAATTTTTGCTGTGAAAGCATTGAAGTTGAAGATTTCAACAATTTTTATTGTAATCAGCAGAAATCAATTAGTGCAGTAAACTCTTTTTTTGAAAAAATTAAATCTTTAGAAAAGATGAAATTGATTGATGCTATAAAAACAAATCATTTTCATCCAATTAATACAGAAAGAGAGGTTAGAAGGATAGAAAATATTTTAAAAAAAGGATATTTATTTAATGAAACAAAAATTAAGTCATTTGAAAATACTTATTACGAGATTTCATTTGGTGATGGACACAGAATGATTTGCTCTAAGGTAGATAATTTTTTTGAATTACTTTTTATTGATACCAATCATATGATATATAGAGAAACAAGTAGATTTCTTGGTGCAAAACAAAATTATAAATATCCTAGTTGCTTCGGCAAAATAAACTTTGATGAAAATTATTTTGAAGTACAAATAATAGATTTAGCGAAAATGATTATTGAAGATTATGAAATGGGTAAAATAACAGACAGCACAGAAATGATTGATAATTTAAAATATTTAATTGGTGATGAGTTTCCTAAATTACCAATTAATTATAATGAAGAAAAAGATAATACACCAGTTGGCTAGTATCTTTTTTATTCTAAATAATTTCTTCTAAACACCTTAATAAACTCTTCTCTAGAGCCGGTATTTTCTTCCCAGTATAATTGACCTTGCTTGCGCCAATAATCGTTAAATTGGCTATCTTCTTGTTCTTTAGAGTGACAATTTAAACATAACCTTAGACATAGACCATTTTTCATAGAGTTCTGTCTATTCTTTCCCGAATATATTTCGTGCCAAGTTAGTTTATAGGTGCTGCCACACAAGTAGCATCTTTCAGTATCATTGCTAAATACACTATATCTATTTCTTTCTAGACTAGCTAGTTTATTTGATTTGTTTTGCATTTTTTCTGGCTTTTGTTGCTTTTTTGCTAATGTTTGTGAATATTTTCTCATTTGATTGTTATTTGATTTTTGTAGTCCACTTTGTAGTCCACTTGTAGCCGGACTTTTTTTGTCGGAAGTGGACTTTTTTCGTTTTATATCTGCAGAACACTGCATTTTTCTGCAAAGGTCTGCAGAGATTTTCTTATATTCTTTATTATCGCATTCTCTACAAAGGAAAAAGTTATTTCTTTATTTAGTAATTTACAGTATGGATTATTCTTTCTTTTTTTTAAGTTTATACAATAGTTATTCATTATTAATCTTCCTTTCTAGATAATACCGAATAACATTTTAGGTACACTTTAGGTACATTATTTTTAAAAGGTCAAAGAAATAGGTAGAATTATAATAGCGTTAATGTCATACAATTCAATGATTTATGAGCATTTATATATATGGTATATATCAATAAATTCTTTCCCTTCACCCGCACCAAATAGTACTTAAAAGAGTTTGAAACAAAAACAAGCTTTTTTTTTGTACTATTTTACTCGAACTTGCTTAACTGCCAGTTATGAGTTTATAGTACTAAGAATATATTATAAAACTAAAAAAGACAGATATAAAATTATTTAAAATTATATTTGTCTTTTTCTATTATTTCAATAAGTTTTTTAGTACTAAAACTAGGTAAGTGATTTTTTGATAGAGCGATACCTATATATCTACTAGGAATCTTTTCTTTGATATTTAATTCATATAGTTCTTTATTCTTTAATTCTTTTTGTATATATTTCTTAGTTACATATCCAATACCTAGTCCTATTTTAGAAAATTCTACAACTAGAGAATAACTTGCTAGTTCTATATTAGGTTTTAGAATAACATCGCTTTCCTTAGCAATATTATCTAAAAAATCCCTAGTATTAGAACCTTTCTTTTGCAATATTAAAGGATAATTGTTTATATCTTTTAGTGATATTTCTTTATTAATTAATTCTTTGAATTTACTATTTACTACAAAACAATCATTTATCTTCTGGCATTTAATTATTTCAATATCATTACCGTAATCTTTATTGTTAATATTTAATATTACTATATCAATTAATCCATTTTTTAATTTAGATATTAATTCTGTAGTAAGTCCTGTTATAATTTGAATATCTATTTTAGGATATAAAGAGTGAAATTCTTCTAGAAAGGGTAGTAAGAATTCTTTTGTTAAAGTAGTATTAATTCCAATTTTTATACATCCTGTTTCTAAGTTAATAAGATTGGTAAACTTCTTTTCAGCATTATTAATATATTCCATAGCTTGTTTAATATAGTTATAGAATTCTTTTCCTTCTTCTGTTAATGTAACCCCTCTTTTAGTTCTTATAAAGAGGTTTCCTCCTAATTGATCTTCAAGATTCTTAATAGATTTACTAATAGCAGGCTGTGATATATTTAATTCTTCACTTGCTTTAGTAATATTACTATGATTAGCAACTACATAAAATATTCTATATAATTCAAAATTTATATTCATAATAACCTCCAGTTATGATAAACATAACAAATATGTATTTTAATTATATCACAAAAAGTATTATAATACAAGTAAAGAAAGGAAAAAGGTTTAATTTACATAAGGTGGTGAAGATATTATGACAAGAGTTTTATATCCGGGAAGCTTTGATCCTATAACAAAGGGACATATGGGCATTATATGGCAAGCAAGTAATTTATTTGATGAGGTCGTAGTGGCAGTTATGCAAAATTATTCAAAAAAGATTTCATTCTTTTCTATAGAAGAAAGACTAGAAATGATTAAATATTTATATCGAGATATGAGTAATATAAAAGTTATATCTGGTAGTGGGGCGACAGTAGATGTTGCAATTCAAAATGAATGTAAGGCTATCATTCGTGGACTTAGAAGTTTAAGTGATTATGATTATGAAGTTACTATGCAAGAAATAAATAGAGAAATATCTAATAATATGATAAATACTATTTGCTTATTTGCAGATACTAAATATCAATCAGTCTCTTCTAGTATGGTAAAAGAACTATTTAATCTTGATAAAGATATTATAAGGTATGTAGAACCTACTATTAAAGAAAAAATGTTAATAAAAAAGAGGAGTATAGTAAAATGAGTGAGATAACAATTACACCACTTGGAACTATTTCTCCATATACTAAAGGTAATATGAATTGCCCAGGGGTTTTAATAAATTATAATAATAAAAAAATACTATTAGATTGTGGTAGTGGAATAACTAGACTATTAAAATTCCCTGATACTTTAGAAGATTTAAATGTGATAATTACTCATTATCATAGAGATCATTTCGGAGATATCGGAAGTATCTGCTACGCATCTTATGTCTATCATAATTTAGGATTACTTAATAACAAGATAAATATATTTTTACCCAAAAACGATTATGACTTCAATAAGAAATCTATAGTATCTAGTAAAGAGAGTTATGCCAAGTATTTTGATATAACTGATAGTTATTCATTTTTTATAGATGATTTAAAAATAACTTTTCATGATAATAAATCTCATACCATAGAAGCATTTATGGTAAAATTACAAAATAAAGATTTTAAGATTATATATACTTCTGATATTGGTACTTCTAATCTTACTGATTTAATAAGTTTTTGTAAGGATGCAGATTTAATTATTTGTGAGAGTTCACTCTTAAGAAGATATAATTCTAATAGTAGTACACATATGACAGCCTATGATGCTGGATTATTGGCAAATAATTCTAATGCTAAAAAATTGTTGTTAATACACTTTTGGCCAGAAGAAGATAAAAAAATATATTTAGAAGAATCAAAAGAAGTATTTAATGATGTAGAAGTGGCCGAAGAAAATAAAACTTTAATTCTAAAAAAATAAGAAAGTGGTAAATAAAAATTACTGCTTTTTTAAATTTTTATATGATAAAATAAAAAAATATGATAAAATAATATATGTAGATATTTTATACATAGGAAGTGGTAGTATGGATCAAAAAAGAATAGGTAACTTAATAAAAGAACTTCGTAAAAAGAATAATTTAACACAGGAAAAGTTTGCAGAAAAGTATGGTGTAACATATCAAGCAGTTAGTAAGTGGGAGAATGGTAAAAATATTCCTGATATATCTTTACTTAAACAAATATGTGATGACTATAATATTAATATCAATGATTTACTAGAAGGTAAAAATAGTGAGAATACTCAAAGTAAAAAAGTAAATAAGAAAAAAATAATATATATTTCATTAGGAGTATTATTACTTATATTAATGATAATTTTATTTATTGTATTTCATGATGATTCTTTTACATTTAAAACAGTATCTTCAAATTGTTCTAATTTTGAAATATCAGGTAGTATAGCTTATAATAAGAATAAATCATATTTATATATATCTAATATAGATTATTGTGGTGGTACTGATAATAATTTATATAAAAAGATAGAATGCTTATTATATGAAGAGCATGGTATGGTCAAAAAACAAATAGGTAATTATACTTATGAAAAAGATAGTAGTATTAAGTTAAATGATTTTTTAAAAGATGTAAATTTTAGTATAGATAATTTTGCTAAGGAATGTAAGAATATTGAAAAAAGTAACATAACACTAGAAATAACTGCTACTGATGAAGAAGATAAAACTACTATTTACAAGGTTCCATTGTCAATGAATAAGAGCTGTAATTAAACTCAACCTAGAGTTTAGTTAATTCAACTTAAGTTATATAGTAAAATAATAATAAATAATTTATACTGAGTATGAGGTGAGAAAGTGAAAAAGAAAATAATAATTGTAATAGGAGTAGTTTTAGTTATAGCGTTAGGAGTTTTAGGATATCTTTACTTAAATAAAGAAAAAAATACTAATATTGATGGTAAGAAATTTGCTGAAGAGTATACTAGTGTTACCAAGGATAATGTCTTTGTTTATAGAAGTGCTGAAGAAATAATTAATATATTAGAACATGGAACAGGAGTAGTATATCTAGGTTTTCCAGAGTGTCCATGGTGTACTGCTTATGTACCATATTTAAATGAAGTAGCTAAAGCAAATGATGTAGATAAAGTTTATTATTATAATATTTTAAATGATAGAAAAGATAATACAGATAATTATAAAAAAATGGTAGATATTCTTAAAGATTATTTAAAATTTGATGAAGAAGGAAATAAGAGAATTTATGCTCCTTCTGTAATAGCAGTAAAAGATGGTGAAATATTAGATTTTGATGATGAAACAGCTTGGGATACTAAAGGCTATAAGACTCCAGAAGAATATTGGAAAAACGAAGACTTAGAGGGTCTTAAAGAAAAACTTGCCAAGATGTTTGAAGAAACTAAAACCAATATCTGTACAAGTGACTGTAATAAATAAAAAAAGACAAGTAACAATACTTGTTTTTTTTAACCTAAAGCAACATCTAGAATCATCATAATAGAAAATCCTATTAAAGTAAATAGAGCCATTAATTCTTTTCTTTTATTAGTCTGTGATTCTGGTATTAATTCTTCTACTACTACATAAATCATAGCACCAGCGGCAAAGGCAAGTAGAAAGGGAAGAAGTGTTCTTACTTTTAATACAAGTAGGGCCCCAAGTACCCCAGATATCGGTTCTACGATACCACTTAGTTGACCAAAAAAGAATGCTTTTTTTCTACTTAGTCCTTCACGTCTTAATGGAACACTAACAGCGGTTCCTTCAGGAAAGTTTTGAATACCAATACCAAGAGCTATCATCAAAGCCGAACTTAAGGTAGCTCCTTCAATACCATAAGCAATACCACCAAATGCAACTCCTACTGCTAAACCTTCAGGAATATTATGAAGAGTAATAGAAAGAATTAACATAATACATCTTTTTAAACTTTTTGTTTTATTATTTTCATCTTTATTCTTAGATATTTTTTTATCAATCTTAGTAAATATTCTATCACCAATAAATAAAAGTAAGCCACCAGATATAAACCCAATAGTGGTAACTATCCAAGGTATCATCTTAAGATTTTCAGCCATTTTTAAAGATGGTTCGAGTAGTGAAAAAAATGATGCTGCAATCATAATACCAGCAGCAAAGCCAAGCATAGCATCCATGATATTTTTTTTAACTTTTTTAAATAGAAACACAATAGAGGCTCCAATTAAAGTAACACTATAAGTAAATAAAGTAGCTAGAAAAGCAAGAAGTATAGGATTTTGTTCTTCTAAAAATGTTAACATTACAATCAACTCCACATTAATATGTTATGTAATATAATATATAATGTATGGGCATATATAACAAAAGAAGAGACATTAGTAGTCTCTATATCTAAACAGTAATTAATCTTACTGTATTATTATTATATTCTAGTTTTTCTTTTTTATACCTTTTTTTATTATAATTGTTATAAATATTATTATATATATAATTAAGATAATTAATAATATATATGGATATATACTATCAAGATAATGATTAAAACTAGTATTGTTTTTAAATAATATCATAGTAGCTATAATAATAATAATTATAATTATTAGATTAATTATTTTATTATTCTTTTTATTTATATTACTTTGAATATTAATTATAGGAAGAGTAAAAGCAACAAAAGTACTTAGTATCCATTCAATAGAAAGAAAGTTTTCGATACGATCAATAAAACCAAAAATAGATATTTTTTTTAAAGTTATATAAACAGGATATTGATACATTGATATGAGGTATCTACCTAGACAAGCACTTGCGACTAATGACATAAAAATAATCATTATTGTAGTTACTAAATATGTTATTATGATATATTTTGTTGTCTTATAATAATTTTCTATTTCTTTTTTAGGTATTATAAGAAGACTACCAATAGGTATAGTTAATACTAAACTATATGTCATCCCTGCAATAATAGGATTTTTTATTCCATACTCTAGTACTGGTTTTAAGTTATCTAATTCTATCTCTGGTATTAAACCAATTGTAGCCATAATAAATAATATAATTATAATCAAAGTATATATTAAACTAATCTTTGATATAGTTGTTATTCCTTTATTAGAAGTATGATAAGCAGTTAGAGATAGAATAATAATAACTAATGTAATAGGAGTATCAGTCAAATATTGAGATATTATAAAATTACTAGTATTAAATAAAATAGTTATAGCTAAAATAAAATATAATATAGTTAAAAAAATATTAATAATAGTACCTAGAGTATTACCAAATATTATTTTTGTTTTCTGATAGATTGGTTTATCTATTTCATAATTAAAGATATATATAAATATAAAGAGAGGTATTAGACTAATTATACTTCCTATTATAACACCAATATATGAGTCAATACCGGCTATTTTAATAGTTATATATGGAGCTATACCTAAAGTACAAGAAAATAATATTAGAAATAGAGTGCTAGAAAATTCTATATTATTTATTTTTTCTTTCATATCTTAATCCTCCTAGAGTATTACCTTTTTCATATAATCTTACATTAGCTTTAACTTCTAATTTAATTTTAGGATATATATCTTCATACCAGTTAGTACAATTTTCTTTAAAATATTTATAATTAGTACGATAATATAATTCTTGAAAGCCAAAGACATCAGTATCATATTTTTCTCTAATACTATTAAAAGTATCAGTTATTTTTTTTTCTAATTCCATATTTAAAGCTTTATTTAATTTTTCTACTTCTTTTGGATCTTTGAGATCGATATTACTTTGTATTTCTTTAGTTTTAGAATAACCTGATATATTTATTTTAATGATGTTATTTTTGATATCTAATTCTCTTGATACTTTTATTCTATTAGGCTCAAATATTATATAACCATCATAATAATTCATTTTAATAATAGTTTCTTTTAATTTACCATTAATTAAATTTAATATTTTTGATTCTTCTAAATCTAAATAACCTAATATTTTATTATCTTTAGTAATAGTACTTCCATCTATTTTCACTATTGCCTTAGGAGAAGAAGTTGTTATGTTTTCTTTTTCATCTCCTATTTCATAATTACCATATAGAGTCATTGAAGGAAGAACCACTTCCAAATAAGGGTCAATATACATATTTAATAATTCATTTAAAGTTACAGGATAAGCCATTCCTAGTACTTTACTTTGTAAATCTAATGATTTTATTATATTTGATGAAGATAAACTAGTAAGAAGCGTTTGAAGAGTAATAGCTTTAGTACTATCTTCAGTTTTAGCAACAATTATTTTAATTTCCGTTCTAGATTCAGGGTCTCTTGCAAAATATTCTAATACTTCCTCAAGATGATTATTTACTACTTCTTCACTTAAGACAATAATTTCTAACTGAGCAGCATATAACTGTCTAGGAGACTCTAAAACTACTTTACGAAAGGCATCTTGAAGCGAAGAAGATGAACTATTATAATTTATAAATGGAGAATTATTACTACTAGAAGCATCTTGCTGTTTAATAGGATTTATTACTTCTGCTATTACATAAAAGTTATTATCTTTATAATCAATACTAACAGCAGTAGTAATACCTAGTTCATTAAGTTCTCTATAGTTGTAGCAGCCACTTAATAGAGGTAATAATAATATTAAAAATTTAATTCTTTTCATAACTGACCTCCCTAATAATATTATTAGTTAAATATTTATTTCTTTTATTTCTTTTAAGCAAAGGAAATTTAATAATACTATTTTTTATATCACTATTAATAGGAGTAAATGGCATAGTAAAAGATTTACCATAAGAATTAATACTACATAGATTAGTAGTAAATATTATGAATACAATAAATATACCAAAGATACCAATCGTAGTACCTCCTAGCATGAAGAGAATACGATACCATTTAATAGCATTTGATAGTTCTGGTTCTACTATTACTAAAGCACTAATCGCGGTAATAGCCACTATTATAATCATAATAGGAGAGACAATACCAGCATTAACCGCAGCTTCTCCTAATATTAAAGCACCAACAATGGATAGAGCTGAATTAGATACATTAGGAATTCTATAATCACTCTCTCTTAATATTTCAAAGGATATAAACATAAGTAGTGCCTCAAAGAAAGCCGGAAAAGGAACAGTGCTTCTTTGAGAAGCAAAACTAGTAAGTAGTTCTAAAGGAATCATTTCTTGATTGAAGGTAGTTAAAGCAATATATATACCAGGAGTTAATATCGTTATAAAGAAAGCAAGATATCTTAATATTCTAGTTAGTGAATTATTTATATAATTAGAGTCCTTATCATCTTGAGATAGAAAAAAATCATTAATATCAACCGGCATAATTAAAACAAATGGACAGTTATCAATTATAATAACTGTTTTACCACGAAGTAGGGAAGATACTACTTTATCTGGTCTTTCAGTAGTAATAGAAGTAGGAAAAATAGTTTTAGTTTCATTCTCTATTAGATGTTTCAAAGTACCAGTATCAGTAACTCCATCAATCTCAAGACTATTTAACTTATTAATAATATTATCTTTAATTTTAGAATTAGTTAATCCTTTAATAGTTAGAATACTTATCTTATTTTTAGTATATTTACCTAATTCCATATCTTCATTCCATAATTTATTAGTTTTTAATCTTCTTTTAATTAGACCAATATTAGTTTCAATATTCTCAGTAAAAGAATCCATAGCCCCTCTGATAGTGGTCTCTGTCATAGGTTTTTCAATACTTCTAGTTAGATTCTTTTTTACTTCTAACGCAAGTGAATAGTCATCTTCAATTAGAAGTATTACAAACCCATTATTTAAATATTTACAAATATCTTGATAGTTATTTATTTCTTTTATTTTAATATTACTAATATTATTTTTTATGACATCATATAATAATTCTTTTTCTTGATATATTTTTTCTATATGATCTAAACTTCTATAAATAAAGTTAGACATTTTATCTTGATCAGTTAATACCTCGTTATATATTATATCTATTTTAATATTATTTATATATTTTTCTCTATATACAATATAAGAACTATTATTAGTTTCTTCTTTTAATTTATTTATTATTTTAGTATTCATATCACACCTCTTTATTATTATGGTAAAAATATGTAATATTATTTATTATTTTCTTCACTTTCAGTCTATCGTCTTCCAGTGTTAGTTTAAGCCTTATAAATAAGTCTTAAACTAATATATCATCCATATCTATCATACATAAGCATAATATATATACTTAATTAATGTTTAATACATATAATAAATTTTTTTCTTAAAGACTATAAATAGGCTTTAAGAAACTTCTTAAGACTATGGCTTAAGAAGAAATAAATAATGTAAAATAATGTATATTAATTGACAAAAAGTATAAAAAAAATTATAATTATACTAGAGGTGGTTTAGCGTGAACTATACAAGTAGAGAAGTAGTAAGAAGATTAAAACAATATGATATGTTTCAAAATAGTCTAAATTTAACTAATGATGAAATTCAAAAAGAAAGAATATGTGATCAATTAGATAAAATAGAAAAACAAATACTATTAGATACAAATACAGAATATGAAGAAGAATATCTAATGTTACTTAGTAAAAAAGCAAAATTTCTTGATGAAGAAAAAACTAGACTTAGAAGTATAATAACTTTAATTAATGATCGAAAAGAATATCTAAATAAGAGAAAGAATGAACATAAAAAAATTACCGGTTCATTAGTAGAACTTACATCTTTCTTAGGAGAAGATAAACTATCTACATATAAAAGAAGATTAGACATAATTGAAAAATATGAAGAAAATAAAAAAGAACAAGAAGAATTAATTAAAGAAATGAAAGTACTAGATATAAAGATTAGTGAAGCATCTAGAAATGTAAAAGCAAATACTAGATTAAATGAAAGTCTTGAAAAGAAAATGATAAATTTATTAGATAAATCTCTAGATAAATTAGGATTATATAAATTAGTAGAACATCGCGAAGAAATATCTAAAAAACATTCAGAATTTAAGTATGCACTAGCTCTTGCTAAAGATAATTTAAAGAGTGCTAATGAATTAGGAGAACCAGAATATATTTTAGAATGTAATAATATGTATAACGAAGTTAATACATCATATTTAAAATATAATGAAGACATAAATATTATTAATTTAATCAATATATTTGATCAAAAGACTTCTAATTACGATGAGTTATTAGATAAGAGAGAAAACATCGATACCATATTAAAAAATATAACTTCTACTGAATTATATAAAGAAATAAATAGTGAACTTTCTAAACAATATAATACAATAAAATTAGAGGGTAATGATATAAAAAATTATGAATTCCTAAAAGAAGAAAGAAATAAGAGAAATAAAAAACTATATGATATAGATGAAGAAAATAATTCAAAAGAATTCAAAGACGTTTTAGAAGAATTAGTTAAAAACGAAAATAGATATCGTGAAGAACAAGTAAAGAAAGCTAGACAAGAAGAACAAGTAGAAAGACAAAAAAAGATAGCTGAAGAACAAAAAATAGAGGCTGCCAGAGTAAGAAGACAAAAACTAATTGAAGAAGCAAGACTTAAAGAACAATTAGCCGTAGCAGAAAAAATGAAAAAACTTCAAGATGAAACCGTTATCAAAAAAGAAACTAATGAAACAGAAAAAAATATTAGTAAAGAATATGAAAAAATATTACCTAAAATAGAAGAAAACAAAGAAAAAGAAGAAATAAAAAATCCACTTAAAAATAAAACATTAGAAGACATTATGACTAATGATTTTGATACTGACGAATTATTTGAAAATACAAAGATAACTCCTAATAAAACTGTTAAAGAAGAAATAAAAAATACAGTTAAAGAAGAATTACCACTTTGGAATATGGACGTTTCAGAAAATAAAGAAATAGCAAAACCTAAAGAAGAAGTAAAAGAAGAACCTCCTAAAGAAGAAACTATAGATTTATTTAAAGAAGAAGAAGTACCTAAAAAAATAGAAGTACCCGAACCAATTCCAAAAGAAACTGCTGAAGTATCTAAAAAAGCCTCAAGTATATATGACATCTTAGAAAATAATAGTAATATAATATGGAAGACTACTGATACATCTAAAAATAATAATAAAATACCAGTAATAGGTAATAATAAATTAAAACCAGAAATAATTAATAATAATGATAACATATCATTTCCAGATTTAAAAAAGAAAGAGGGTGAAGTATTATGGAAGGAAACTCTATAAAATCTTTTGAAAATCTATGTAAAATATTTGAAATGAGAATTAAACTAGATAAAGAAAGAAATATTAAGACTCCAAGTGATGTAATTGATAATTATGAAAAATATGCCAAAAAAATAGATTCCATCTATAATAAAGAATTTGAAAAAGAAATTAGAAATTTAATATCACCTGAGGTTACATTAGAAAAAGAAGAAACAAGATTAAAAAGATTAATAAAATTACTAGAAGAACGTTTAGATAAAAGAAGAGAACTAGAAGAACACTTCTATAACTCTACTGGTAAGTATATAGATGGCTTTCAATTAGTAGTATCAGAAGACGAATTAGAAGAAAAGAAAACAAGATTAGATACAATAACCAAATATCTAACTACAAAGTCAGAAATAGATGAATTAACTACTAGTATATCTAAACTAAAAAATTCCTTAATAGAATTAGAAAAAGAAAAAGAAGAATACACAGAAAAAAATAAAGTCATGGAAGATAACATATATTCTTCATTAATGACATCAATAAAAAATGATGAATATTTTACTAAAATAAATGAAGATAATTATAATATAGAATTATCTACAGTTGAAGATAAAGTAAGAGAAAATGAAGAAACATTAGAAGTAACTCTAGATAGTGTAAAAAGCCTAATGAATAGTGGTACTGATGATGATTATACATCATATATAGAAGATGCCGAAAAGAACTATTATATTTGGAAAAATAGAGAAATAATTCTAAAAATATATGAACTAGTAATAGCTTATGAAGAAGACTTTGATAGAATCATGGCCAAAAGAAATAAATTAGAAGATTTAATTGAAGAAAACAATCACTTAAAAAATAAATTACATATAGAAGATAATAACGAATTATTAGATTTTGAAAATCTATTATTAGAACAAAAAGATACTTTAAATAGTGAAAAAGAAGTATTAGAAAATATAGTTAACTATACAAGTAGAATAAAATTTAAAGAAGAACGCTTAGAAGAATTGGAAGAAATAAATAATTCTTATGAAATATTAACTATTCTAAGAGAATATGGAATAATTGATACTTATGATACAGAAGAAGAAGCTGAAGAAATACCAGAAGAAGTTTCAGAAGAAATACCTGAAGAAGATGCCCCAAAAGAAGAAGTACTTGAAGACATAGTAAATGATACCATAGATCCATATCGCATTAAAGAAGTAATAGATTATCCAAAAACATTAAATATTGGCCTTGCAAAATTAAAAGGTGAAAGTGTCAGAGAAACAGTTAATAGAAAATTAAATCCCAAACCTAAAATTAATCTCTTTGATGAATTAACTAAAGATATGAAGCCAGAAGAAAAAGTAGAGGAAACTCCTTCTACTAATGAGAGCATTAAGGAAGAACCAAAACAGCCAGTTAAAGAAGATATAGTACCGGAAACAAATAATATAACACCAGAGCCAATATGGACTATGCCTACTGAAGAGATAGAACCAGTAAAAGAGCCAAAAGAAGAAAACCCAGTATGGACTATTCCTGTAGTAGAACAGGCTAAAGAGGAGCCAATAAAAGATGAAGAAATTAACAAAATTAATTTAGAAAATACAAATAATATGTTTTGGATACCAGTATCTGATTCAAAATTAGAAACAAAAGACTTTCCTAACATAAATATTCCAATTAATAATAAAAACTTTTCTAACACAAAAGACAATTTTGGCTTTCCCGATTTAGAATAAAAAGAGGTGAATTATGATAGATATAGATAAAGTAATTATACTAGAAAATGAAGAAGAATATTTAGTATTAGATAAAGTAAATTATGAAAATATTGAATATTATTATATAGCAAAATTAAATGAATCAAGAACAGATATTGAAAATAATTATAAATTAGTTACCATTATAGAATCATCAGGTAATAAAGTAATAAGTGAAGTAACAGGAACATCATCATTAAAGAAAATACTTCCTTTATTTGAAAATCATTTATAAAAAAAGCAAGATCAGTCTTGCTTTTTCTTTATTAAAGTTTTATATACCGGTAATTCATGCTTTTTTAAATCATCATCTTCAAGTAAATCTAAAGAAATACTTGAAGTTTTTTTCTTATTACTTTTAATATATTCTTCTATTTGTTTAAGTACTTTAATTTTATCATCCTTATCTAATAAATAAAAGTATTTAGTAATAATTTCCTTCTTTGATAAAACTTCACCTTTATCACCAGAAGTAACACTCTTAGTAACCTCTTCAGTCATTTCACTATCAACAATTCTTTCTTTAGTAACAGATATATTATTATTTTCAAGCTCATTAATTAGACTAGATACATTTCTCTTGGCATTGTTAGCATTCTTTTTATAAGTATTTAATCTTTTTAAAGTAGTTGTTAAGTTAATTATAGTCCCACAAAATAATTCTATACCAGAACTAATAAGAATACTTTCTAAATTAAAAGGAATAATTCCTAATTTAATACAAACAACATCAAGAACTCCTGCTAATAAGATATAAATTAATGTTAAAAAAACAAATTCTTTCTTAAAACTAAATTTATTATCTAAATAATAAATATCATCCTCCAAATTACCATCATATAAAATGTTTTTCATATATAAAAACCTCCTTAAGTATCTTTATTATATAGTATAAAGTATATAATTGCAAGAATATTATTGCTATTATTATAATTTATGATATAATATTATTTAACTAATAATTAAGTTATAACTAACTAACAATCAAATAGGAGGAGTAATATGATACATTATCAATTAATAGGAGCAGTAAGAGATCCTTACATATCAAAATATGAAGTAGAAATAAGAAGAGAAAGATTAGAAGCAATAAAAGAAGAGATGATTTTATCTTGTAGTGAAATTAAACATCACAGTTATAAAACTACTAATGGTTTTGTTAGTTGTGATAATAGAATAACTAATTTTCATACTAGTAAAATACGTACTAGCGAAGAAAATAACGGTTTAGAAGAGTACTTAGTAGAATATGATGAAATAATATATCCTTATGAAGTAAAACTAATTGAAAAAGTATTAAAAGAAGATAATACAGCCTTAGAAGAGTTATTAGACATAATATCTAATCCAAAGAGAGTAAGTAAAGAAAATAAATATCAAAATAAACTATTAGAGACAAAAGAAAAAAGAAATGCTATATGTGATTTAGTAAGAGAAGGCAAACTAGAATTGTCCTATGGTGTACTTGTATTAAATCAATTAGATGAAACAATAAATAGTTTAGAAGATCATATTGAAAGAAATAAAGATAGAAGACCAGTATTTGATTTTTATCAATCTTTAAGAGAAAGTTTTATCTTCCATAATGCAGATATGTTATCGCTAAGAGACTTTGATCGAACATTAAGTTTCTTTGATTATACTGATGATAAAAGTGTATTTAACAATAAAATTAATAGGATAAAAAGAAAAGTATTAAAAACTGACAAATAAGTCAGTTTTTTATGTAAAGTAACTTTCAAAAATAATAAAAATGTAGTACAATAAATATAGGTGATAGAAAATGCATTCATATGTTGTTGAATATTTAAATGAAAACGAATTTAAAAAAATAGAAAGATCATTAAAAAAATATAATATGTTAGCTTATAAAAAGTTAATATTTGATTATGTACCTTCACTTCGTGATGGTAACTTTCAAGGAGTAGTAGTATCAAAAAATAGTAAAGAAGGTATAGTAAAATATGAATTAAAACTTCCTACTGATAGAATGTTTTCTAAAGTACATGGAGATATAGTTTTACATTATACTTTATATGAAAATCAAAAATTAATAATGTTAGATACTATAACTCCTGAAGAAATATTATCTGAAGGTCATCAAAAAGAACTTACTACCTATAAAGGCGTTATGGTATCTAAATCTCATGCCGAAAGAGATATGTTTAAGATAAACTTACTTAATAGTATGAATAAGAATGGTTTCTTAAATATAAGTAAAAAGACATTAATAATTTTATCCTTAATATTTATTGCAATAGTTGCTCTAGTAATATATTTAATAATAAAATGATAAATAATACTAAAGAAAGTTGGGAAAATACAATAACATTAATTTCTAGCTTACTAGGAGACTCTTATATAGTAAAAGAATTGTATATAAGAGATTATGGCTCTGCGGAAATAATTTATTCAAATCGTGAATGGACTCCCGATGATGGTAAATTATTAATTCTAAGTAAAAAAGAAGATATAGCAGAATTACCTAATAATGCTTTATATGATATAGGTAACATAAGAAAGAAATTACAGGTCTTATATCAAAAAAATAAGTCCTTTATCGTAGGTAATAATTTTTATTATCCTTTTGGCATAGCATTCGAAAATACTAAGAAGTTAGAAATACCAACTAGTTTAAATAATATAATATATTATGGTAATAGAAAAGATTTATTAGGAGTAATAGCAAAAGAAGTATATAATTATGTTCTATTTAATGGCTTAGATGTATCCAAAGAAGATACTGAATATTTACAAAAGATTAAAACAAAAAAAATATGCAAGTAAGCATATTTTTTTATATTTCTCTATAAAGTTCAGCATTCTTATAAGGATCCTTAGGATCAATATAATCAACAAATAAAATACCATTTAAATGATCAAGTTCATGCTGAAAAGCAATAGCTAAATCCTCTCTAACACGATATTTATGTTTATTACCATCCAAATCATAAGCTTCAACTGTAATTCTTGCATGTCTTGGAACAATACCTTCAACTTCTCTATTAACACTAAGACATCCTTCACCTTCACCAGCATAAATCATTTCTTCTGAATAAGAAATAACTTTTGGATTAATTAAAATATAATCATCAAATACCCCATCCTTAACTTCATAACATACAACAAAGAAATTCTTATTAATACCAAGTTGTGGAGCAGCAAGTCCCATACCAGGCCTTAAATCATATTTTTTAGATAATTTTTCAATTTGTGAATATCTTAAATGTTTTAACATTTCTGGTATAATATCTTTATATTCATCATTTAATGGAAAATCAACATCAGTATTTTTAGCCCTAACTCTAGGATCTTTTTCATCTAAAATATCTTTAGTTCTAAGCATATACTTCATCCCTTTCTTTAACTTCTAATATTTTATCATAAAATTATAAAAAATGAAAGTGTTAAAGAAAAAAAGGGAAATAATCCCTTATATTAAGCTGCTAATCTAGTACCAATTATAATAACAAGTAAGATAAATAATACTAGTACAATAGCGGCATTACTACCATAACCATAGTTACCATAACCATAGCCATAACTAGGATAAGAATAATTCATAGCATTAGAACATCCACAAGCACTACCAGTATTATATCCTCCAGAATATCCACCATAATAATACATAAAAATACCTCCTTTTCGATATCTAATATATTTTACTCAAGTATTCATTTTTTGTTATAACATCCACCTAATTTTTTAAATTATATTGCATAATATTATCTAATATGCTATATTATAAGTAGAAATAGGAGGATATATGAATAAAGATAAAAGATTATTATTAATATGTATAGTAGTCATATTAGGACTAATGGGCTGCAATATATATTTACAATATGAAAATGACAAATTAACTAAAGAAAAAGATAATGTAAAAGAAGAAGTAACAGATAATACCACAAATACTAAAGAAGTATATTATGATTGCTCATTTACAAAGACATATAGAGTAGTAGACCTATTAGATGGCTATATAGCAGAAGTACCAGAAATGTCTTATGTAGTAGTAGATCAATATTTAACACATAGTGCTTATTCTCATATAATAACTAGTGAATTAAAGAAAAGATTAGAAGTAAATAAATATTATGAATTTACTTATACATTAAAAGGAACTACTAACAATAAAATAAATAATATAGATGATGTATTAAGTTATTTTAGTTTTAATAATGCTATTAGAAGTGATAATAGACTAAAAGTATTGCTAGAAGTAAAAGAAACAGATAAATTAGGAGTGGGACAAATACAAGAAGACATTTGTAAGAATAAATAAAAGATAAGTATTAATATTTTATAATATAAAAGCATAGTTTTTACTAGGTGATTTAAATGAAAAAAATATTAATACTTTTACTTTTGCTTATATCTATTCCTTTAGTAAAAGCTGAAGAAACAGAAGATTTAGCTCCTAATGCAAAGAGTGCTATTATGATTGAAGCATCAACTGGAGAAATACTATTTCAAAAAAATAAAGATGAAAAATTAGCTCCAGCATCAATGACCAAAATGATGAGTATGCTTCTTATTATGGAAGAAATAGAAAATGGTAATTTAAAATGGAATGAAATGATAACAACATCAGAAAAAGCATCAAGTATGGGAGGAAGTCAAATCTTTCTAAAAGTTGGCGAAAAAATGACAGTAGAAGATTTATTAAAAGGAGTAGCAATAGCATCAGGAAATGATGCCGTGGTAGCCTTAGCAGAACGCGTATCTGGTAGTGAAGAACAATTTGTAAAAAGAATGAACACTAGAGCCAAAGATTTAGGATTAAAAAATACTAACTTTATAAATGCAACAGGATTAACTGCTGACAATCATTACTCATCAGCATACGATATGAGTCTAATAGCCAAAGAATTAGTAAAACATGAAAAAATACTAGAATTCACTTCAACATACGAAGACTATTTAAGAAAAGATACCAAAAGTCCATTCTGGTTAGTAAACACCAATCGTTTAGTAAGATTTAAAGAAGGAGTAGATGGCCTAAAAACAGGATTTACCGATGAAGCAGGTTACTGCTTAACCGCTACAATGAAAAAAGATAACATGCGTTTAATAACCGTAGTAATGAAAGAAGAAAACACTAGTAAAAGAAGTGCAGATACCACTAAAATGTTAGACTATGGATTTAATATCTATATGGTTCAAACCATATTAGATGAAAAAACAACTATTGAGAAAAAGAAAGTAGAACTAGGAAAAACTCTAACTACAGAAATAGTACCAAAAGAAAACATTACCATATTAAATAAAAAGAGTGATGACCAAAAAAACATCACATACAAAACCAATATAAATAAAATAATAGCTCCAGTAAAGAAAGGAGATAAAGTAGGTACTATTGATATAATTGAAGATAATAATATAATATCAACAATAGATGCTACCGTAAAAGAAGATATATCAAAAGCTAATATCTTAACAATATATCTAAGAAACATAAAAGAAATAATAAGTGGTAATTTAAAAATTTAATAATAAAATAATGACAAAACTAAAAAAATATGATACACTCTAAATGTAGATAAAAATAACTAAAAACAATCTATAAGGATGAGTATAAAATGACTAAAGAAAAGAAATATATGATTATAGGAATATTTATTTTAATGATTACTCTAGTTGGAGGCGTTGGAACATACGCTTGGTTTACATGGAAAAGTACTAGTAATACATCACTTACAATGACAATAGGTAAAATGGCTGATGTTACATTCTCTTCGGGTAATGATATAAGTACTAATAAATTAGCCCCAGTATATAATTATACCGATGGAGAAAAAACCACTTTTATTATAAACAATAGAGATACTACTAATACATTTCTTAAATATAAAATATTATTAGATATAACTTCTATAGCGGATGAATTAAAAAGTACAAATTTAAAATACAAATTATTAAGTAATAACACTATATTAGCAGAAGGAAACTTTAGTACTTTTGCTAATGGTAGTACAAATACATTATATGAAGATACCTTAAATACCGGTGTTACTGATTTTGTATTTTATTTATATATAGATGGAAATATCAGATATTATGGAGCATCTCCTAATAATTATGTTTATTTTAACTGCAGTACATATCCAACTACTAATTGCGAATTATGGAGAATAATTGGTACGTTTGGTGATAAGATAAAAATAGTTAGAAATGAAAGTATTGGTAAATACTCATGGGATAATAAAGACAAAACAACTGGAGCAGAAACTAATTATGGAAAAAATGACTGGACCGATGCTAGACTAATGAAATTATTAAACCCTGGCTATGAATCAGAAACTGGTGGCAGTCTATATTATAATGCCAAAAGTGGAACTTGCTATGTTAATCAAAATAATGCTACCACAGCATGCAATTTCACCTCAACCGGAATCAAAAATGATACCACCAAAAACATAATTGCAGAAGTAACCTATAATACTGCCGGATATAATGATGCCACTCTATATCCTAATGAAATATACACTTATGAAAGAGGAAGTACAGTATATTCTGGCAGACAAACAACATGGACAGGTAAAATAGGATTAATGTATCCTAGTGATTATGGTTATGCTTCCGATTTAACTAAATGCCGAGAAAAGATAAATAATTATAATGCTTCTACTTGCTCTCAGAATAATTGGATATACAATATGGGCTCATTATGGTTATTAACTCATGATTCAGCTAGATCAGATCGAAATTGGAGTATTAACTCATCTGGCAATGCTAGTGTTAATGGTAATGGCAATGGTGGTACTTCCAATGGCCTTTTAGTATTTCCTTCATTATTCTTATCTTCTGATGTTAAAATAATAAGTGGTAATGGTAGTATAAATAATCCTTATCAGCTAGGAGTATAATAGAGTTAGTTTAACTAAACTAATTCTTTTCTTATAGTACTAACTGCAAATATAATAGGTCTAATGAGACTCTGGTATAGACTAAGAATTAGGCTATACCAGACATGAAAATACCTTGAATTTTCATGAAAGAAAAGATAAATAATATCTAATTATGTCGAATTACTTTACAAAATAATATTTTATTGATATACTTATGGTGAAAATAAAGTATATGGAGGATATTATGTTTGAAACACTTACTATTGATGTAACTAATGTAAAAAAAATATTAAAGTGTTGTCCATACTATGATGATATAATTAATAGTGATATCATGTATAACGATGATCTATCTATTGATCTAATAGAATGGTATAAAGATATAATTTTCTCATGTAATGGAGATAATGAAGAAGATATAAAAATAATAAGAAATATAGATAGATGTATGTATATCTATATAAATGATAATAAATATAAAAAAGGATTAAAAAAAAGAATAATAAATAATGATATCAATCTAAATGATAATTATAAAGAAGTAGTAAATAAAATATTAAATTATACTGAAGAATATGAAGAGAATGAATTATTAAATATAACTAGCACTAAATGGATTTAGTACTAGTTTTTTTATCTATTTTATAGTATTATATATATAGAGGTAATGAAATGAAAAAGAAATATATATATATAATAATATTAGTATTAATATTACTTAGTTTAGTACTCTTATATATAGATAAAATAACATATAAAGAATATAGTAAAAACTATTTCTATATGGATACATATATAAATATAAAAATAAATAGTACTAAAAGTAAAAAAGAAATAGATAATATATTTAATGATATCGATTATCTTTATAGTAGTTATAATAAATTAACTAATAGATATGAAAAATATGATGGAATAGTAAACGTATATTATTTAAATGAAATACTAAGTAATAATGAAGAAATAGAAATAGACAAAAGATTAAGTGATATTATAAAGATAGGTATTGAATACTATAATAAAACAAATGGCTTATTTAATATAGCATCAGGTAATCTAACAGGCATCTGGAAAGAATACATAAATAAATGTAATAGCTTACCAAGTAATAAAGAATTAGATGTAAATATAAATATAGATGATATCAAACTAGATAATAATAAATATACCAAGTATAATGATATCAAACTAGATTTAGGAGGTATAGCTAAAGGCTATGTAACCGAACTAGTAGGCAACTATTTAGAAGATAATAATATAAATAATTATATTATAAATGCTGGAGGTAATGTCAAAGTAGGTAAAGCCTATAATAAAGAATACTATGTTGTAGGAATAACTAATCCAGATAATACAAGTAATATTTTTACTAAAGTAAATGTAAATAATCTATCAATAGTAACTTCAGGTAATTATCAAAGATATTGTGATATAGATAATATAAGATATAGTCATATCATAAATCCTATTACTAAAAACCCAAGTAACTATACAAAATCAGTAACAGTAATAACTTCATCCTCTCTACTAGCAGATATTTATAGTACATACTTATATCTATTACCAGTAGATAAAGGACTAGAAGTAGTAAATAATAATAATGATATCGAAGCAATATGGTATATAGATAAAGATAATATAGTAAGAAGTGATAATTTTAATTATGAATAAGAATGATCTAAAGTTAGTAGGAGTATTATTAATAATTATAATTATCTTCTTTATAATAATTAATATTACTAAAAAAGAAGGAAAGACTGCTGTTGTATATTATGAAGATAAAGAAATATTAAAAATAGATCTAAATACCAATAAAGAATACACAGTAAAAGGATATCTAGGAGATGTCGTATTAGAAGTAAAAAATAAAAAAATAAGAGTAAAAGAAGAAACATCAGATAAACATATCTGTTCTAAAGAAGGATATATATATACTAATAATAAATCATTAGTATGTATGCCAAATAAAATAATAGTAAAGATAATAAGCGAAGATAATGACTTAGATGGAGTGGTATATTAATGAAAACAAAAGATATAACAAAGATAGCCATATTAACCTCAATATGTGTAGTAATATCAATAATAGAAAGTTATTTCACCTTTATAGGAGATATAATACCAGGATTAAAATTAGGTCTAGCTAATATAGTAATAATATTTACCTTATATGAATATAATTTTAAGACCGCTATTACAGTATCATTAGTTAGAGTCTTAATCGTAGCCTTACTAAGAACAGGCTTTGGTATTAATTTCTTCTTCTCATTATCTGGAGCCATATTTAGTATAATAGCTATGTATCTATTAAAAAAAACAAAACTATCCGTAGTAGGAGTATCTATAATAGGAAGTCTATTTCATAGTATAGGTCAAGTCCTAGTAGGAGTATTATTTCTAAATAATTATAATGTAATGTATTATTTACCATATCTTTTAATATTCTCTATACCTACAGGTATAGTAATAGGCATAATAACTAAAAAAATGTTAGATAGTGCTAGCAAATACCTCTAAAATGTTGTATAATATATAACACTCAAAGAAAGGGAGGATAATATGGAATTTAAAGAATTTGTGGAATTTACAAATCCAGAAGAAAAGGATTATGATATAACTTCATCATTTAGTAAAACCGAAAGAGCTAAAAAAACATCAAGAGAAAACAAAATAAGTCAAATTTTCACTGAATTACTTGGTGATTTAGGCTTTCCTGAATTATATGAACTTGCTCCTTACGGCATAGCAGACGAAGAATATACTCATCCTAGTTTAGACACTATAAAAAAATTAAAAGAATACGCTATGGATAAAAAATATAGAAAAACTAGATAAAAACATAATTTAGGACTAGAAAAAAATAAAAAAATATTTTATAATGTATAAGTAGGAGGATAAGCAATATGAAAAAGAAAATATGTTTAATAAGTATAATAGGTTTAGCATTATTATCAGGCTGTTCAAAAGGATATAAAGAAGGAGTTTATACAGGAACTGCAATCGATAGTTATGGAGGACAAAATAATACCGCTACCGCTATTGTAACAGTAGATAAAAATGGCAAAATAACTGATGTTAATCTAGATACTACTTATACAAAAGATGGCGTAGAAACAACAAAAAAAGCACTAGGAGACGCTTATGGAATGTATGGTAATGAGTATGGTTCTAAAGTAGGAGAATGGTATACTCAAGTAGAAGCCTTAGAAAAGAATGTTGTAGACAATCAAGGATTAGATAAAGTAAAACTAACTGATGATGGTTATACTGACACAGTAAGTGGTTGTACTATTAAAATAGACGCTATGTATGAAGCATTAGAAAATGCTTTAAATCAAGCCAAAAAATAACTTAGGAAAACTTCCTAAGTTTTATTTTATATTAGTTAATTTTTAAAAACAAAAACATATATTTTATTAGGTGGTAATCTTGAAAAAAATAATAAGAATATTCTTCATAATATCATTAGTATGTTTTAGTTTTTTTTATACAGATAAAGTAATGAATTTATTAAATAGTAAAGATCCATTAATGGTAAAATTAAACAATATAAAAAAAGATTATGAAGTACTCCCAGTAAATGCTATTATCGATAATGATACTATAGTACCAGGTAAAAAAGGACTAGAAGTAGATATAGATAAAAGCTATGAAGAAATGAAACTAGGAGGAATATTTAGAGAAGAATCTCTTATCTATAAAGATATCCTCCCCAGTAGTAGTATTTCAAATAACAAAGATAAATACATAGTTAAAGGAAATAGTAATAATGAAGTATCATTAATAGTCATATATAATCCCCTGACAAAACAAAATATAACAAATATCAGTAACATAACAATCTATCTAAATCATAAAGATATAACTAATACTAATATAAAAAAATTAAAAAAACAAGAACTATATACTTATGGCAATAATGGAGTATATACTAAAGAAATCTTAGATAATGATAATATAATAATAAACAAACTAAGTAACAATAAATCTAAATATTGCCTTCTAAAAGAAAAGAATAGTACTTATCTAAGTATATGTAACAATAACAATATGCTCGTAGTAATACCTTCAATAATCGGAGGTTATAACAATATAAAAAATAATCTAACCGGAGGCAGTATAATATTACTCGAAGATACTTCAAACATAGATATAATAATAAAATATATAAATAGTAAAGGCTACACCATAGTACCATTATCCAAGCTACTAACAGAATAGACTAAACAGTCTATTTTTTAATATACATATGTACGCACTATAACAAATTATACACATAAAGCGTAAATATAATATATAAGCATATAAAAACAAACAAAAGTATTAAAATAATATTGACTTCATAATATATTTATATTATACTTAATTTGTAGATTTAGAAGTAGGAAAGAGTGTGGTTATATCTATAAAAAACAGGGGAGTAACTTCTTAATTTACATACTAAAATGATAGAGTAAATATTTTAAAAACACACGATTTTGTTAACGTCAACAAAATCGCATAAAGTCAGTAAAATCAAGGCTTCACACTATTTTTGGTGTAAGCACCAAAATTGCAGAACATATAATAATAAAAGAACTTGGTAATATGGCAAAATGAATGTACTTTAAGGTATGTATAAAAATTTGGTTTAAAACTATTAAAATTCACGATTTTGTTAACATTAACAAAATCGCATGAAGCTAGTAAAATAAAGACTTCACACGATTTTGGAGTTTACCCCAAAATCGTAGAAATTTACAAAAGAAAGGAAGAGAAATATGAGTGATATAGAAGAGTTTAGAGAAAAAATATTTGACGATATAAGACATATAGATGAACAAGAAAATGAATATTGGGAAGCAAGAGAACTAATGAAATTACTAGGTTATAAAGAATGGAGAAATTTTGAAAAGATAATTTATAAAGCTATGATCGCATGTAATAATAGCAAAAATACAATTGTATACGATTTTGTTGACGTTAACAAAATCGTAGAGGCAGGAGCATCATCAAAAGTTATAAAAGATTATAAACTATCAAGATATGCATGCTACTTAATAGTTCAAAATGGTGATTCAAGAAAGAAGCCGATTGCTTTGGGGCAAACTTACTTTGCTATTCAAACTAGAAAAATGGAATTAACGGAGATAGAATATAATAATTTAAGTGAGGACGAGAAAAGACTATATAGAAGAAAACAAACAAGAGATGGTAATAAAGTTTTATATAAAATTGCAAGTTCAAAGGGAGTAAAAAATTTTGATAAATTTACTAATGCAGGTTACAGGGGTCTATACAATGGAGAAAGCGCCGACGATATTGCTAAAAGAAAAAAGTTAAGATACCGAGAAGAAATTTTAGATAATATGGGTAGTGAAGAACTTGGTGCTAACGTTTTTAGAATAACTCAAACAGAAGCATTACTAAAAAAGCAAAAAGAAAAAAATGAAGAAATGGCAACTGATCTTCATTATACTGTTGGCAAAACAATTAGAAATGCAATAGAAAAATTAGGCGGAACGATGCCAGAAGATTTACCAATGCCAGATAAATCGTTAAAAGAAATAGAAGAGGAGCAAAATATTAAAGCAAAACAAATACAATCTTGATAAAAGTTTATTGTTTTTTACGTGGTTGAAATGTGCGATTTTGTTGATGCGGGCAAAATCGCACGAAGCTAGTAAAACCAAGACTTTACACTATTTAGGTGTAAACACCAAAATAGTAAAAATAATATTACTTAAAAGGTTACACTAGGTCTGTAGCCATATTTGAAAGGATAGATAAAATGAAATTGACAAATTTAAATATTAAAATAGAAGATAATGAAAAAAATATTAAATGCAATGATAAAAAGATTAATACATTTAACGAATTTATTTTAGAAAGATTACAAGAAGCAGAAACAGAAATGAGTAATACTTCCAAAAGATATACTACAAACGATATAGAAGATAGTATGAATGATATTATTAATAAAACAGTATAGAGGTAGTAAAAATAAGACTTTACACTATTTTGGTGCTTACACCAAAATAGTAGAACATATAATATCAAAAGAACAAATTAATACAAGTTTAAATACACGATTTTGTTGACGTTAACAAAATCGTATTAATAGTACTAAATAAACTAATAGTTAGAAAGTCTACACACCAAATATAATATAGCATATTGATGCAGTTCTTATAGACTATAGGCTATAAGAACAACTAAATAAAATACTAGTAATAATATTAAAACTATGCTATACTTAAATAGTAGGTAGGTAGTAAAATGAGTAAGAAAAAAAATAAAAAGAAAACATTATTAGATAAATTATTATATTACTTTGTAATATTTATACTAGGAGCCTTAACAGGATACATATATGAAGTAATATTTTATTATATAACATTAGGAGTATTAAATAATTGGGGAATATTATATGGACCATGGCTTCCCATCTATGGAGTAGGAGCAGTATTTCTAAGTATGTTAAAACCATTAAAAAAGAATCCCATTTTATTATTCATATTAAGTATAATAATAACAGGATTATTAGAATATATAGTAGGTTATATAAGTGTAAATATCTTTAATCAAAGATTATGGGACTATACAGGACTATTTCTAAATATAAATGGCCTAGTATGTCTAAGAAGTGTCCTTACCTTTGCAGTAGGTTCTCTAATACTAAACTATTTATTATTACCATTAATAGATAAATATTATAATAAAAAGTATTATAAATATACTTATATAATAATAAGTATATTTATAATAGATATCATAGTAAGTAATTTATATCGTAATCCCTATACCTTTTAGTATAGAGATTATTTCTTTTTCTTATTAATACCAAGAATACTACCGAGTATAGAAATAAATAACAAAATAAAATAATAAATAATCGAAGTCCAATCAAATACCTTACATATCAAACAAATAATAACAAATAAAATAACCCATATAAGCCCATACTTAATACCTTCAATATAACCCTTCTCATTAGATAACTTACCAAGTCTATAACTACCAATAAATATACTAATAATAGGAATAATTAAAAATATAATCTTAAGAACAACCCCATTAATAACATTAAAATAATTAAAAATAGTAATAATAATAGAACTAATAATTAATATACCAAAACACCATAATAAACTTTTTAAATAATTCATAATCATAAATATCACCACTAAATATTATGAAATTGTATAAAAAAATATACATTAGTACATAATTATAATGGTGATAATTATGACAATAGTAGTACTAAGAACAATATTCTTCTATCTATTTATATTTGTAATATATCGTATAATGGGTAAAAGAGAAGTAGGACAACTAAGTATAACAGATTTAATAGTATCATTACTTATCGCAGAACTAACAGTAATAAGTATTGAAAACTATAAAGCAAGTATCTTATATTCCTTAATACCAATAGTAATATTAGTATTAATGCAGTGTATATTAGCTTATATAAGCCTAAAAAAACCAAAATTTAGAATCTTCCTAGATGGTAATCCCTCTCTTATTATAAAGAATGGAAAAATAAACTATAACGAAATGCTAAGACAAAGATATAACCTAGACGATTTACTAGTACAATTAAGAGATAAAGGCTATCGTAGTATAGAAGAAGTAGAATATGCCATCCTAGAAAGCAGCGGTACATTATCCGTATTTCCTTATAAAAAAGAAACTTCACCATTACCACTTCCAATAATACTAGATGGTGATATCCAAGAAGATACCCTAAAACACCTAAAGAAAGATAAAAAATGGGTCTATAACTTTCTAGACAAAAAAGATATAAATATCGAAGATGTCTTCTTTGCCTTCTATAAAGATAAAAATATCTTTATCATAAAAAATGACGATTTATTAAAATAATAAAACATAGTAAAAATAATATAATAAATACATATAATATATAAATAATATATAAAAAATAATATAATAAATATAAAAAAATATTGACAAAAAACACAAAAAGTGTTAATATCTATATAGAAAAGAGGTGTAATTATGGAAAGTTTAACAACCGCAATTAGTGTTCAAATTGATAGTCATGATAAAGAAGTTGCCAGTAGCATATTAAAAAAACTAGGCCTAAATATGAGCACTTATGTTAATATGGCTATAAAGCAATTAATAAATAAAGATGGCGTTCCATTTGAAGTTGTTAATCCAAAACCAAATAGAGAATTACTTGAAGCATTACAAGAAGGGAAAAATATATTAAACGGCAAAACAAAAGCTAAAAGCTATACAAATATGTATGAAATGTTAAAGGATTTAGAATCGTAGTGTTTGATTTAAAAAATACAAAATATCATGTCCAATACACTAGCCGTTTTAAAAAAGAATATAAAAAAGTAATCAAGCAAGGAAAAAACAAAGAAAAATTTTTAGAAGTCTTAAATAAAATTGCAAACGGAGAAGAATTAGAGACAAAATATAGAAATCATAAATTAATAAATAATAACATATTTAAAGATTGCTATGAGTGTCATATAAGTCCTGATTGGTTGTTAGTATACATCGTTCAAGATGAAAAATTAGTATTAGTACTTTTTGCTACAGGAAGTCATAGTGATTTATTTAATATGTAGTAACCAAAATAAAGTATCAAAAAATGGTACTTTTTTCTTATCTCTAACATAAATTATGGTGAGGGGTGATATCTTTTGTCAGCATATAAAGAAATTGTAACTAAAGCAGTAGTAGGTAAAGGAAAGAAGTATTATAAAAATACTTATAAAGTAAATACAGATTCTCCAGTCGATACTGTTTTAGGTTGTTGGGTAATCAATCATAAATTTTCAGGTAGTGATGAGGCAGGTAAAATAGTCATAAATGGTTCATATGATGTAAACTTGTGGTATTCATATGATAATAATACCAAGACATCAGTAATAACAAAGAATATACCATATAAAGAATTAGTAACAGTCTCCCAAAAAGAAACTACTGATACATCAAAGAAAGATATAATAGTAAGATGTTTAAAAGGACCTAGTTGTATATCTGCTAAAGAAGATGGAAATAGTATCAATATCGATATAGAAAAAGAATTAGGAATAGAGATAGTCGGAGATACCAAAGTAAAAATAGCCATCGAAGAAGATGAAGAACCATGGGATGATATACCAGAAGAAGTAACTGAAGAAACGGAAAAAGAAATAGAAGAAAATATTGATCCTAACTATATTAAAGAAGAAAAGTAATCTTCTTTTTTTATGCCCTTCGTGCCTGTAGTCACTCCAGGGTTTTCTAATGCCTAAGGTCATTAGAAAAAAGTTTAGAGCTAAACATCTCTAAACTTATTATTTCTTTCTTTTTTTACTTTCTAAATTAATTTGTGCATTAAGAATATCATCTTCAGTTAAATTTTCCATAATATTATTAAAGAATCTATAAATAGATAATTCCTTAGTTTCAGCATCAATATCTAATTCATCAAAAGCAAAATCATGTTCTTCCACCCATTCCATATTAATATAGCAAAGATTTCTAAGGCACTCATTAACCTCATTAATATTAACAATAATATCTTCATCTTTAATATCAAAAGTAAAATTTTTGATTTTTGCCATAGCTAAAAGTTTATTATAATTTGCATCCATCTCTCTATCATCAAAACTAGTCATACATTTAAATCCATTACTCAATACTATTTCATTAGCAATTCTACAAGTCTTCTTATAAGTTAAATATTTTTCTACCTTGTAGCAGATATAATAGTAAAGATCCTCTCTTGATAAAGCCATACCTAATTTCGCTAACTCTCTATTTAATTTAGCATTTTTACCCATAATTAACCTCCTTAAATTGCCTTTATAATAACATAATAATGGTATTTTTACAACAAAATATCCAAAAAAAGTACTTTTTATAAGAAAAACCAGTACTTTTTAGTTGACTTTCATAATATTATGTAATATAATTAATAACGAAACGGAAAGAAGATTATATTTATCTCACCTGATTACACATAGTAATAGGTAAAAGGCTGCATACTTTATAATACAATATATAATTAGTCTTTTTAATGGATAAATGGATACTTCTTTAGTATTCATTTTTTTGGAGGTGTTAGCTATAGCTACTTTAAAGGATAATCCTATCAATGAACAAATTAGATGTAAGGAAATGATGGTAATTGGACCAAACGGAGAACAACTTGGTGTAAAGAGTAAACAAGATGCTCTTACTCTAGCGGGTTATGCTGGATTTGATTTAGTACTTATGAGTGACAGTGGTAATATGCCAGTATGTAAAATAATGGACTATAACAAATTCAAGTATGAAAAGAAAAAGAAAACCAAAGAGGCTCAAAAGAAACAAAGAGAAGCAATGGTGGAAACAAAAGAATTCAGATTATCAGTAAATATTGATATTCATGATTTCAATACTAGAGTAAATAATGCAAAAAAAGCATTTGAAAAAGGTAACAAAGTAAAAGCAAGCATTAGGTTCAAAGGAAGACAAATTGCCCATCCAGAACTTGCAAAAGAAGTATTAGATAGATTTTATAATGAAGTAAGTGATGTTGCAGAAATAGAACTAAAACCTAGAATTGAAGGTAGAACAATGTTTATGCAACTTACACCTAAGAAATAGAAGGAGGATATTATGACAAAACTTAAGAAAAATAAAATGAAAACACATAAAGGATTAAAGAAAGTTTTAAATGTAAGACAAAGTGGATCAATTAGTAAATCAAGACAAGGTGTTTTACATAATACTGGTAAGAATAGTGCTGCTAGAGCATCTAGTAAGAAACAAGGAACTAGTTTAAACAAATCAGATTTAAAGAGAATTAAAGATTTAATATAGGAGGGATAATATGACAAGAGTTAAAGGTGGCACTGTTGCACGTGCTAGAAGAAAAAAAGTATTAAAACAAGCAAAAGGTTATTTTGGTAGTAAACATAGATTATATAAGACTGCTCATGAGCAAGTAATGCATTCAGGAGTATATGCTTTTAGGGATAGAAAACAAAACAAGAGAAACTTTAGAAAATTATGGATTACAAGAATCAATGCTGGATGTAGAGAAAACGAAATCTCTTATTCAAGATTCATTGATGGATTAAATAAAGCAGGAGTAACAGTTAATAGAAAAATGTTAAGTGAACTTGCTATTGATAATCCTAAAGCATTTTCAGATTTAGTAGCTATTGCTAAAGATGCTTTAAATGGTAAAAAATATACACCAAAAGAAGTAAAAGCAGAAACTAAAGAAGAAAAGAAACCAGTAGAAAAGAAAACTACTACTAAAGCAGCAGAAAAGAAAGAACCTGCTAAAAAAGCAGAAACTAAAACTACTGCTAAAAAGAGTACTAGTACAAAATCTACAACTACTAAAAAAACTGCAACTAAAAAAGAGGAAAAATAATTTTTCTTCTTTTTTCTTTTAAATAATACTTAAATTTTTCAATATAAGTGGTATAATTTTATAGGATGGTGATTGTATGATATATATAACTGGTGATAAACATGCCAATTTTGAAGAAGTTCTAAATTTTTGTTATGTTAATAAAACTTCTTTAGATGATACATTAATTGTTTTAGGAGATGCTGGAATAAATTATTATGTTAATGAAAATGATTATATACTTAAAAATAGTTTATTACAATATCCAATAACTTTTCTTTGTATTCATGGTAATCATGAGGAGAGACCAGAAAACATTAAAACATATAAAAAGAAAAAATTTCATGATGGAATTGTATATTATGAAGAAGATTATCCTAATATATTATTTGCAAAAGATGGAGAAGTATATAACTTTAATAATCATAAAGTTCTTGTAATAGGCGGTGCATATAGTGTTGATAAATATTTTAGATTAGCAATGGGATATAACTGGTATGAAAATGAACAACCAAATGCCGCTACTAAAAGTAGAGTTAAAGAAGTCTTAAATAATATGAATAATAAAATTGATATTATTTTATCACATACTTGTCCATATAAATATCTACCAAGAGAAATGCTTTTAGATGGTATAGATCAATCAACAGTAGATTATTCGACAGAATATTTTTTGAATGAGATAGAAAATACAGTAGATTATAATTTATGGTATTGTGGTCATTATCATACAGATAAGAAAATAGATAAAATGATTTTTATGTTTCATAAAATAGAAGAATTTAAATGATAATATATTATAGACTTTTTATTACATCTATGATATATTAAAATTATGAAGAAGTTAGTGGAAGTAATATTAATAATATTGTTATGTGTAGGATGTACTCCTAATAAAGAAAGTGTAAGTACTAAAGAAGAAATAATAAATAATATTATCTCTTATGATAATAATTATGATTATGACTTTTTAAATTATATTTATAATAACTATGGAATAAATACTTTAGAAAATATAAATACAAGCTATAAAAATAACACTTATAGTTATAACGTGTGGCATGATTTAACAGGTAATTCACTAAAAGTATTAAAAGATTTATCAAATAATAATTTAGATAATACCAAAATAATAGATAAGAAAGGTGATATAACCTTAAGTTTTGTTGGAGATATCTCACTAGCAGATAATTTTGATATCATGCCATATTATGATTCAAGAAACGAAGGAGTATATGGAATTCTATCTAAAGAAGTAGTAGATATCATGACTAGTTCAGATATAATGGTAGCTAATAATGAATTTACTATAAGTACTAGAGGTACTCCTCTTAACAAAACCTATACCTTTATAGCAGACCCTAAAAGATTAAATATCTATAAAGAAATGGGTGTAAATTTAGTTAGTCTTGCTAATAATCATATCTATGATTATGGAATAGAAGCCTTTAATGATACCTTAAAATACCTAAAAGAATATGATATACCCTTTGTTGGAGCAGGCCATAATATTTCTGAAGCTAAAAAAAGTTTCTCTTATATAGTAGGTGGCTATAAAATATCATTTATATCTTCAACAAGAGCGGAAAAAAACATCATAACTCCTGGTGCTACCAGTGATAGTCCTGGCGTCTTTAGATGCTATGATAATACCCTTTTAAAAGAAACAATCAAAGAAGAAAAAGAAAAAAGTGATTATGTAGTATTACTAATACATTGGGGTAAAGAAGATTCTCATGAACTAGAAGAAGTAATAAAAGTAACAGGTAAAGAATATATAGATGAGGGAGCAGACCTAATTATAGGTAGTCATGCTCATTTACTTCAAGGTATGGAAATATATAATAATAAATTAATTGCTTATAATCTAGGAGATTTTATCTTTAATAGAGAAACTAAAGATACAGGAATATTATCAGTAACATTAAATAAAAAGGGAAATTTATCTTATAAATTTATACCATGTAAACAAGATAATTATAAAACATCTCTTTTAGAAGGTAAAGAAAAAGATAGAGTATTAAATAATATGAATAGTTACTCTATAAATGTTATCTTTAATAATGATGGTATTATCAAAACAGTAAATTAATTATTAATAAAATTAATAAACATTAAAATACTTATCTAAAAGACTATAAGGCTTAAGAAGAAATAAAGAAAAAAGTGAAGAAATATATAGTTTCTTCTTTTATTTTATACTAATTTTTGCTATAATAGAAAAGAAGGCAGTGATAAAATGGATACATCAAAAATAAGAAATTTTAGTATAATAGCACATATCGATCATGGAAAAAGTACATTAGCAGATCGTATTTTAGAATATACTGGTGAAGTAGATAAAAGACAAATGAAAGAACAATTACTAGATAATATGGATATCGAAAGAGAAAGAGGCATAACCATAAAATTAAATGCCGTAAGATTATCATATAATGGTTATATGCTTAATCTAATAGATACTCCAGGACATGTCGATTTTAGCTATGAAGTATCACGTTCACTAGCAGCCTGTGAAGGAGCAGTCCTAGTCGTAGATGCTACTCAAGGAATTGAAGCACAAACACTAGCAAATGTTTACTTAGCCCTTGAAAATAATTTAGAAATAATCCCCGTAATAAATAAAATAGATCTTCCTAGTGCCGATATACCTAAAGTAGAAAAAGAATTATATGATACCTTTGGCTTTACTAGTGAAGAAATAATTAAAGTATCCGCTAAAACAGGAGTAGGGATACCAGACTTAGTTAATGCTATCATAGATAGAGTACCATCTCCTAAAGAATATAATGATAAATTAAAATGTTTAATATTTGATAGTTATTTCGATTCATATCGAGGAGTAGTAATATTAGTAAGAATAGTTTCAGGCAAAATAACCAAAAAAACAAAAATAAAAATGCTAACGACCGGAGCAGAATATGATGTCGTATCTCTCGGGTATCATACCCCTTTTGAACATGAAGTAGAAGAACTAAAAGAAGGTGAAGTAGGCTTTATTACCGCATCAATAAAAAGCCTATCTTCCGTATCAGTCGGAGACACCATAACAGATGCTAACGATCCTACTGATAAAGCCTTGCCAGGTTATAAACCAATGAAACCAATGGTCTACTGCGGTATATATCCAATCGAATCAAATAAATATCCAGCTTTAAAAGAAGCTATAGAAAAATTAAAACTAAATGACGCCTCATTAACATTTGAACCAGAAACCTCTAGTACTTTAGGTTTTGGTTTTAGAATGGGCTTCTTAGGACTATTACATTTAGAAATAATCTCTGAGAGAATCGAAAGAGAATTTGGTATCGAAATAATAGCTACTACTCCGTCAGTAAATTATGAAATAAACTTAACAGATGGAAGTACAATCTTTATTGATAATCCTAGTATGATGCCTGATAAAGTAAAAATAAAAAATATCAAAGAACCATATATCTTTACCAATATCTTAGTACCTACTGATTATATAGGACCAATAATGGAATTATGTCAAGATAAAAGAGGTATCTATAAAAGTATAGATTACTTAGACACAACAAGAGTAAATATCCACTACGAACTACCATTATCAGAAATAGTATATGATTTCTTTGACAGATTAAAATCCTCTACTAAAGGATATGCCTCATTTGATTATGAAGTAATAGGCTATAAAGAAAGTGATCTAGTAAAGATGGATATCCTATTAAATGGTGAAGTAGTAGATGCTTTATCACTAATAGTACATAAAGACTTTGCTTATGATCGCGGTAGAAGAATGGTTGATAACCTAAAAAATATCATTCCAAGACAAATGTTTGAAGTACCAGTTCAAGCTGTAATAGGTAGTAAAGTAATAGCTCGTAGTGATATCAAAGCCATGCGTAAAGATGTCTTAGCTAAATGTTATGGAGGAGATATAACTAGAAAAAGAAAACTCCTAGACAAACAAAAAGAAGGTAAAAAGAAGATGAAAACCATAGGTAAAGTAGAAATACCTAGTGAAGCCTTCTTAAGTATATTAACAGATTATAAGAAAAACTAATATAATAATACTAGGAGGGTTTTATGAGTAGTAATAAAAATATATCCCGTAGGATAAAAAAAGAAATATTAAATAACGATTGTGATTATGATACATTATATAACGAATTACTAATGTATCCCGAAGAAGTATTATCAGGAATATTAAATTCCTATCTATATCTCTTCAGAAATATCACTACCATAAATAATAAAACATTACTAGAAGATCTAAACAGTCTTCTAAGTAACTATATTAAAAAAAATAAAAACAAAAAAGACTTAGAAAGAGTATATAACAAAATAGAAGTCTTTCTAAGTAATATAACACTAAGTTTTGACTTAGAAAAACTACTTCAGATTGAAGATTATTTATCAGAATTAATCAATTTACAAAATCAAAGCGTTATCAATAATAAAAAAAGAGCCAAAGGTGATAAATATAATTTTATGTTATTTCTTATCTTTGAAAAAAGAGATATCGAATTACTAGAAAAATATATCGAATTAAATATGAAAGAATTATTAATAAATAAAAGTATTATTACATCAGTATTTGCTAATATCATAGAACAATATCTAAAGATAGACGAAGATAACGAAATAAATATAAAATATTTTAATCGTGTTATAAATGTATTTTTAAGAGGTAAATTATATAATAAACTATTTAATGACTCTGAAGAAGATTATTTAAGAATATTAAAAACAAGTCCTAAAAACTTTGTTTGGGAACTAATTGATAAAATAGAAAATGAATTATATACAACTAAAGAAGAAGTAGCTAAAGATTATAATGTATCATTTATAATACCAAAATATGAAGAATATGTTTATTTACCAAACGGAAAGATAGATTTAACCCAAGAAGAAATCTTTACTATTGATAACGAAGGAGATATGTGTCTAGATGATGCCATGTCAATAAAAAGAAATAATAATGGTACATATACCTTATTTATTCATTTAGCCAATCCAACCGCTACTATACCATATGAATCAAATACAATGCATGAAGCCTTAAAAAGAAATCATACTATTTATTTATCTAATAATAGTATCCCAATATTTGATAGATATCTATCAGATAACATATTATCAATATTACCAAACAAAAATACCAATGCTCTAACAATAAAAGTAGGAGTAACACCAGATTATTCATTAGATTTAGATACCTTAGAAATAATACCTAGTATAATTAAAAATAAACATAAATTAACTTACCAAGATGCTGAAGAAATAATAACAAGTACTGGATTATTACATGACGATTTAATACTAATATCCAAAATATTTGATAAACAAGCTATTGATAATCCACGCGTTAGAGCATATCATCAAATGAAAGAAAGAATAAATAATCAAAAAGAAGTGGATAGTGAAGCACCAATAGCTCATATGATGGTAGAACAATGTAATGTTTTCGCTAATAGTACAATTCATCTAATTGATAAAAGAGAACATTTAGGACTAATAATGCCATGGCGTGTTCAAAGAGAAGAAAATATTGAATTAATAGAAAAATATTTAGAACATGGCTCTTTTGATATAAATAGTAGTGGTCTTCAGCTACTTCTAAAAAATTATATGACTAAGAGTAAGTATTCATATACCAATATAGGACATCAAGGCTTAGGAATAGATGGCTATGTAAAAATATCTAGTGCAGCTCGTCGTGCTATGGATGCATTAGCAGTCTATGTATTATATGATCTTTATATCAATAGAAGTACTGATGATTTAGATTCAAAATATTATTATTGGGAAAAAGAGATAAAATATTGGTGTGAATATGCCAATAATAAAGCAAGTGATAATATAACATTTATGGAACAATATAATTACTTAAGTAGTAAAGGAAAAATATTAGAAAGAAGGAAGTAAAATGCAGTTACCAAATATAAAAGATGCCAGAATAAGAACAAAAGAAAAAATAGAAGTATCCTATGATAAATATAAAGTACCAGAGTCTATTCACAATATAGGTCATAATAAAACCTATACCATTTTAACTTATGGATGTCAAATGAATGTCCATGATAGTGAGAATATATCAGGTATTATGGAAGACTTAGGCTATACCAAAGAAGAAAACTATGAAAAAGCTGATGTAATAATAATAAATACCTGTGCAATTAGAGAAAATGCCCAAAATAAAGTCGTAGGAATACTAGGTAGAATAAAGAAATTAAAAGAAACAAACCCCAATATCATTACCATAATTGGAGGTTGCATGCCTCAAGAAGAATCAGTATCTAATATGATAAAAGATAAATATAAATGGGTAGATATAGTACTAGGAACACATAATATATATGATATACCAATATTACTAGAAAATATAACAAAAGAGAGAAAGCAAAATATTGAAGTTTACTCAGTAGAAGGAAGTATAATAGAAAACTTACCAGTAAAAAGAGATTCCAAAATAAAAGCTTGGGTAAATATTCAGTATGGTTGTGATAAATTCTGCTCATACTGTATAGTACCATATACCAGAGGTAAACAAAGAAGTAGATTACCTAAAGATATCCTAAAAGAAGTAGAAGAATTAAAAAACAAAGGTTATAAAGAAGTAACCCTTCTAGGACAAAATGTTAATGCTTATGGTAAAGACCTAGAAGAATCATATACTATGGCTAATTTACTAGAAGATGTTGCCAAAACAGGAATAGATAGAATAAGATTTGTAACATCACATCCATGGGATTTCTCTAGTGACATGATAGATATAATAGCCAAATACCCAAATATAATGCCTTATATCCATTTACCAATCCAATCAGGATCAGATAATATCCTAAAGAAAATGAATCGTAGATATACAATAGCAGAATATAAAAAATTATTCCATGAATTAAAAGATAAAATACCAAAAGTAAGTATAACTACTGATATAATCGTAGGTTTTCCAGGAGAAACAGAAGAAGACTTTGAAGAAACATTAAAAATATATAACGAATTAAAATATGATTTAGCCTATACCTTTATCTATTCACCAAGAGAAGGAACACCTGCTGCTAAAATAAAAGATGATGTTCCACTAGAAGAGAAAGAAGAAAGATTACAAAGATTAAATAAAGTAGTAAATAAATATGCTAGAGAGAATAATGAAAAATATAAAGATAAAATAGTACCAGTTTTAATTGAAGGATACTCAGATAAAGGTGGTAAACTAATGGGTTATACCGATACAATGAAATTAGTTAATGTACTAGGAGATCCTTCTAATATAGGAAGTATTAAACAAGTACATATAACAGAAGTAAAAACATGGTCTATGGAAGGGGAAATAGTTAGTGGAAAGTAGTATAGAAGAATTATTTAATGCTATAAATAATTCTAATGAATATAAAGAATATAAACAAATAGTAGATATAATTGAAGAAGATAGTGAAATTAAAAATTTAATCGAAGAAATAAAAAAACTTCAAAAAGAAGCTACATATTTAGAATATCATGAAGATAATAAGTATAAGGAAATAGATAATATTATTGAAGAGAAAACTAAAGAATTAAATAATAATTCTAAGTATCAAGAATATTTATCTAAATTAAAGAAATTTAATAATACCTTACTTGCTTCTTCTTCATTACTTGAAGATTATATAGATAGTAAAGTTAGTATTTAATTTACTATCTTTTTCTTTTTCCCTTTCAGCCTCATAGTCTTCCAGGGTATTTTTGAGTCTAGGTCTCAAAAATAAAAACATTTGTATTGTATACAAAACACCTATAACCACTTATAAATAAAGATTTTATAAACTAAATAAAAAAATAGTCAAAAAAAGATTGACTATTATATCTAACTAATATATAATGTTTATGCGGTAATATCTAGTGGTGTTCTCTCCTTTTTTAACTAAGTTAAGGAAGGGGTGATTCTATGTTTCAAAGTTTTCTGTTAAAGGGGGTTTTGAGATGGATCTAGTCCTAGCATTTGCTTGGATTACTCTAGTTACACTATATTTTATATATAGTAGTAGCCTTAGAAAATAAGTAAAATAGAGCACCAAGGCAGTGCTCTATATCCAAAAAATATGGAGAGAACACCTTTTGCATTAGGTGTTACCCATTTTTATTATGAGTAATTTCTCTTTCCATATACATTATACTATAAATATTTATAAATAGCAAATATAAAAAATAAAAACTTAGACTATTGATAAATATTTACCTTTATAGTATAATATTATTATATTAGATAAGAAGGAGATAGAGTATGGATAAGATAAAAGATTGGATTAAAAAAAATAAAGGGTTATCGGTTATATTGTTATTAGCAGTAGTATTCTTAATAGTAATAATAGTTATATTTGTAGAGTTACTAGTAGGAGGATCACATAATAAATATGGTAATAGATTGGATGGTATAGATAAAGTAAAAATAAGTGAAAAAACATATGATGGAGTAAAGAAAGAAGTTGAAGAAACAAACTTAACTGAAGAAGTAGAAACAAGACTTCAAGGTAGAATAGTTTATACTACTATTACATTAAAAAGTGATACATCAGTAGATAAAGCAAAAGAAATAGCATCAAATACATTAGATAATTATACAAATAGTGAATTAGAATATTATGATTTTTCATTCTTTTTAAAATGGAAAGGTGAAGAAAAAGATACTGTAATTACCGGTAATAAACATCATAGTTTAGATGCCATTACATGGACTAATAGTTAGGAGAACACTATGAAGAAGAGAAATAATAAAATAATAGTACTAATCGTAGTAGCGGTCTTATTCGCTGTAAGTCTATTAATATTTATATTAAATTATAGTAAAGATAATTCAAGCTTTTCTATTCTAGAAAAGAAATGGATTAATGATAATACAAGTAATGTATTAGATATAAGTGTATATAATGATGTACCAGTATATGGCAAAAGTGGTAAAGGAGTAATCTTTGATTTACTAGATGACTTTACAACTACTTATGGAATAAACTTTAATAAAATATCATATTCCGTTGATAGTAGTTCCAATCTAAATAAAAATGCCTTTAGAGTATTAAATAATAATGAGAGTCTAACAAATAAAGATATCTTACTATACGAAGATAATTATGTATTAGTTAGTACTGAAGAAGAAGTAATAAATAATATTAATGATATAGATAATCATACAGTAGCAGTCTTAAAAAAAGATTTAAATACCGTAAGTAATGATTTATCTGAAGTAAAGAAAATATCATATTTACAAAAAGAAAATGTTAATGAACTAGAAGAAGCATTAAAAAATAAAGAAACAAATTATGTTATTGTACCATATAACATGTATATGGATTTTATCTTAAAAAATGATTTACATATTCTTTATCATTTAAGTGATATCTCTAAAAAATATGTATTAACCATAGAAAATAAAACATTCTTAGATATAATGAAAAAATATTATTTAGGTTATCAAAAAAATAAACAACAAACCTCATACAAAACAAACTTCTTAAGTGAATTCTTCTATGACAAAGAAATAACTGAAGCTGATCGTATGAGTTATAATAGTTCTTCTTATAATGTTGGATATATAACTTATATGCCATTTACTGGTAAAGAAGAAAAAGATTTAGTAGGTACTTTATCTAATTACTTAAGTAGTTTTGAAGACTTATTTGATGTAGATTTAAAAGTAAAATATTATAATAATATTGAAAAATTAAAAAAAGACTTATCAAGTGGTGAATTAGATTTAGCCTTTGCTAACTTTAATAAGAATGGTTTAAATATAGATACCATTTTAACTACTAATCTATTCGAAGAAAAGTATGTTGTCTTATCTACTGAACCATTTGCTATAAATAGTATCAAAGGATTAAAAAATAAAGAAGTAATAACAGTAAAGAATACTTATATAAATGATTACTTAAATACAAATAGTATTAAGAATACTGGATATAATAATACAGATGACTTACTTAGAAATATCAAAAATAAAAGTATTGTTGTAATAGATAAAGCAACATATGATTATTATAAAACAAGAAAATTTAGTGATTTTAAAGTAATATATGAAGGAGTATTACCATATAACTATAGTTTTATGATTAGAGATGTAAATAAAAATAAAATCTTTAGTGAGATGTTTACGTATTATACATCTTCAGTTAATTATGATACTATAAAATATAAAGATAATACAAATTCAAAAATATATGAATTTAGTCTTTTAACAACTTTCTTATTAGCAATCTTAGTAATCCTAATAATTATCTTCTTAATATTCTTTATTAAGAAAAAGAAAGAAAATAGTACAATTGTAACTAATAATGATAAATTAAAATATATTGATACAATGACATCATTAAAGAATAGAGCATATTTAAATTTAAAAATAAAAGAATGGGATGATAATGTTATATATCCTCAAGCCTTTGTAATAATAGATTTAAATAATATCAAAGATATTAATGATAGTCATGGTCATGAAGAAGGAGATACCGTTATTAAGAAAGCTGCGAGTACATTAATTGTTAATCAAGAGGCTAATACTGATATTATTAGAACTGATGGTAATGAATTCCTAGTATATATGGTAGGTTATAGTGAAAAAGATGTCATAAGCTATACCAGAAAAATATATAAAGAATTAAAAGAATTACCATATGGTTATGGAGCCACTATCGGGTATAGCATGATTATGGATGATATCAAAACTGTAGATGATGCCATTAATGAAGCTACTATTGATATGCGAAATAAAAAGGAAAATAATAATGGATAAAATAGTAGGTAAGGTAAAAAAACAAATAGAAAAAGCTAAAATAAAAAGATACTTCAAAAAACTAATAGAGATTCTAAGTTTAAAAGAACTTAGAATCTTGCCTGCTTACTTAGCCTATAGTTTCGTATTAGCAGTAGTACCAATCTTAACTATAATAGTCATAGTAGCGGGTTTCTTTTCCATATCTATCGATTCCGTAATATCTCTTCTTACTGATTTACTTCCTAGTTATGCCAGTAGAGTAGTCGTAGATGCTATCTCAGGACAAAGTTTTGACTTTAGTGTTGGATTATTAAATATAGTTACTTTCTGTATTGCCGCTAATGGAATGTATGCTATTATAAGTGCTTCTAATAGTCTATATAAAATAGAAGAAACAAATATAATTAAAGATAGACTAAGATCAGTAATAATACTATTAGTCATCATAATACTTTTACTATTCTTAATCTTAGTACCTATGCTAGGAGAACAAATATTAGAATTACTTAGAAATAGTAAACCATTTACTGGTATAATAGATGAAATGATAATGATATATAATATAATAAAATGGCCTATAACATTTATAATAATATTCTTAAATATAAAATTAATATATCAAATAGCTCCATCTAAAGAAATAAAAAGTGAAGAAACCACTATTGGAGCCTTTATAACAACCTTAGGCTGGGTAGTATTTACTGCTTTCTTTGGTTATTATATTAAATACTTTGGTAGATATGACTTAGTATATGGTGGATTATCTAGTATTATAATATTATTAATATGGGTATATACATTATGTTTTATCCTAATACTAGGAATAGTAATAAATACAATGAAGTATAATAAATCATAATATAATCATAATAATATTGATAGTATTACTTAAATAAAGACAGACTACAATCATAGTAATACTATTATCTCCTTATATATGAAGTCTAAATGACTTAAGTGAGTTTAAAGCTCACTTTTTTTCTTTTTTTATGCCTAAGGTCATAAAAATAAAATAACATTTAAATAATTTATTGTATTTTTAATAATATTATGATAGAATTATTTTAGAAATAAGATAGATAAAAGTAAGTATTTAGGAGATAAGTAATGAAAAAAATAAATATTAAAACAATCTATTTAGTAGCGGTAATATCTATTGGTTTAATTTGCTTGGCTATAGGGTCTACTTATGCCATGTTTACTACTAGTGCTGAAATAAATAATCCAATTACTATTAGTTCTAATTTGACTAGTAATGATGATACAATGGAAACCTTTGAAGTAGAAGTAAGTCCATCTGCTACTGTTACTAAAACAATTAATATAAGTAGTGGTACTGTATCAAATGTTAATTATAGTGTATGGTATATAAATGATATTAGTAATATTGATATTGGTGTATCATCTACAAGTTATACTACAGCAGGAACAATAAGTAATGCTAATACTACAGTTACTACTAAAATATCTATAAGAAACAATAGTAGTACTACTAAAACAGTTACTTTAGGAGTTGCTCTTAGTAAAAATAGTATAGTACTAGCAAGTAATATGAGTTTAGTACCTCAAAAAACGCTATCCAATCCCCTTGCTACGCATATTACTAATTTATATAATAATAGTACTAAAACTAATGTTACTAATAATGGTATTAAATATCAATATGATATTACTAATGGCTTAATGAAAGATGCTGATGGTAATATTAGATATAGCGGTCTTGGTGATAGTAATTATGTATTATTTAATTGTAATACATATCCAAATACTAGCTGTGAAACATGGAGAATAATAGGAGTGTTTGATGGTAAAGTAAAATTAATCAGAAATGAATCAATAGGAACATATCCTTGGGATAACAAAGATACTACAACTGGAGCAGAAGCAGATTATGGTTCTAATGATTGGACAACAGCAAGATTAATGAAACTATTAAATCCAGGTTATACAAAAGAAAGTGTTAACAACAGTTTATATTATAATTCAAAAGGTGGTCAATGTTATGCTGGAGTAAATAATGCAGAAACACCTTGTGATTTCACTTATACTGGTATAAAAAATGATACTACTAGAAACATGATAGCGGATGCTAAATGGTCTTTATTAGGTTGGCTGGATGAAGGCGTGAATGTATATGCTGATCAATCTTATAAATTAGAAAATACTAGTGGAACAGTATATACCGGTAATAAAACATCTTGGACTGGTAAGATTGCTTTGCCATATCCATCAGATTATGCTTATTCTGCTTATCTAGGTAAATGTACTTCAACGTTAGGAGAATATAGTAATTGTTCTTCTTGGATGAAAACAATGTTTAACTCTAAAACAATAGCTTTATTAACTCCTATCGTATCTTCTAGCTTTGTATTCCATGTAGCGGGCGGTTGCTTAGACCTGGGAGAGCCATATGCTGCTCTTTATAGTGAAATTTTTCCAACACTTTATTTAAATACTAATGTAAGCATTAAAACAGGCTCTGGAACATTAAATAGTCCATATCAGTTATCTGTAGGTTAAAATATAATTGAGACGACATAAGTTATCTCTTTTAATGTTTTTCTACTAAAATGTAAAGTAATAAAAAAAGAAACTATATATGTAGAAAAAAGTAGAAAAAGATGATATAATGTATAAGAGGTAGAATATATGAAGAGAGTATTATTTTTATTAACAATATTTTTATCTTTTATAGGTATAGTATCCGCTAGTAGTACAGGAACAGTATACTGTCCAGATAATGATGAACCGGTAAACCTAAGACCAAGTGTTACAAGTCCTGCTAATAACTCATTAGTTTGTAATAGTACAGTTGAAGTATTAGATACCAATGCCGGTACAAATCCAAGTTCCGGTTGTACAACATCGTTCTATAAAGTAAGACAAGGAGTATTAACAGGCTATGCCTGTGGGGACTTTATAAAATTAAATACACCAAGTACTACAGAAAAAGGAAAAGTATTATGTATTGAAGATACTTCTCCATTAGGAGTCTATTCTGATTTAAGTAGAAAAAACAAAATAACTGGTTTAAGCTGTGATACTGAAGTAGAAGTATTAGATAAAAATGCTGGTAAAGATGGTAAAGGAACTTGTCCTACAAGTTTATATAAAATAAAATATGGTAGTACTACAGGTTATGTATGTGGTAAATACATAGGTTCTTCTGACAGTAATATTGATTTAGATACAACAGATTTAAAAGAATATCGAGCTAACCTAAAAAAGAGTGGTTTTCCAGAAAGCTATTTAGATGACTTAGTAAAACTACATGCCCTATATCCTAAATGGAAATTTATTCCCTTTAATACTAATCTAGATTTTAATTATATCGTTAATCTAGAACATAAATCATCAGGACGAAGTCTAATCGAAGATTATTATGGTAATCTAGACGGCCTAAAATCAACAGCTAGTTGGTCATATAACTATTTCACTAATGTCTTTAGTACCAACTTTACTGGAGGAGGTTCTAGATGGTATGCCGCAAGTACTAGTACTATAGCATATTATATAGATCCAAGAAACTTCTTTAATGAAAGAAATATCTTTATGTTTGAAGACTTATCATATAACCCATCATTCCATACTAGAGAAGGAATAGAAAATATGTTAAAAGGAACTTTCATGAGTGGTAAGACTGCTAGTAGTGATGGTAAGACTTATGTAGATGCCTTCATAGAAGCTGCTAATACTTATCATATAAGTCCATATGTATTAATATCAAGAGTAATTCAAGAAGTAGGAGCATCAGGAAGTACTATCGTAAGTGGTACAGTAGCAGGTTATGAAGGTTATTATAACTTCTATAACATCGGAGCCACTGCCGCAGGTGGAGATAAAAATCAAACCATTATCAATGGTCTAATATATGCCAAAAACCAAGGCTGGAATAGCCCATATAAAGCCGTAGTAGGAGGAGCATCCTTCCTAAGCAATAACTATGTAAATGTTGGACAAAAAACAGAATACTTACAAAAATGGGATTTAATAGGACCATCATATGCTGATCATCAGTATATGCAAAATATCCAAGCCCCATATTCTCAAAGCTATAAAACATATAATGGCTATAATAGTACTAACCTGCTAAATAGTAGCTTTGCCTTCTATATACCAATATTTAATAATATGCCCGATAAAGTTGCTTTCCCAAATACAGGAAATCCTAATAACTATTTATCTAGCCTAACAGTAAACAAAACAAGACTATTTAGTAGTCCTACTAATGACACTAACTTCAGTATTGAAGTAGAAAGTGATGTCTCATCAGTAACAGTAGATGCAACCAAAGTCTATAATGGTGCTACTATAAGTGGTTTAGGAACAGTAGCCCTAAATAGTGAGAAGACCAATATAAACTTAACAGTAACCGCCGCTAACGGTGATACTAGAAAATATACCATTAATGTAACAAGAAAGAAAGCTCCAGAACCAACTCCTGATCCAAAACCAACTCCTGATCCTGGAGATAATACCAAAGTAACAACTAAAGAAGTACTAGATAAAGCCGGTATCAAATATAAAGATAACTACCTATATGGTTTTACCTTAGGTAAAGATATCAATGATACCATTAGTAAATTAAAGAGTACTAACTTAGAAATAACCATAACATCATCAAAAGAATCAGGTTTAATAGCTAGTGGAGATAAAATAAAAATAAAAACCAATAGTGAAGAAAAAGAATATATAGTAATAATCTATGGTGATGTAAACGGTGATGGTAAAATATCATCAGCAGACTATATCAAAATAAAAAATCATATCATGGAAACAAATAAATTAACTGATATAGAAAAAGAATATGCTGATGCCAATAAAGATGGAAAAGTCTCATCAGCAGACTATATCGCTATAAAAAATCATATAATGGAAGTAAGTAAAATAATTCAGTAGGAGGAAATATGAAAAAAGTAGTAAAATATTTAAGTATAATAATATGTACATTCATAATATCAATAAGTTATGTAAAGGCCGCTAGTTACGATGTATCAGTAACAAGTAATACCGTAACCGTAGGAAATAGTATAACCCTAACCATAAAAGGAAATGATTTAGCAGGTAAATTTACCTTATCATCCTCTAATTCAGGTGTTGCATCACTATCCGGTAGTAGTCTTTGGATAGATAATGATAGCAAGAGTGTAACCATATCGACAAGTAATGCCGGAACTGCCGTAATAACAATTACTCCAACTGATGTAACATCATATGATGGCAATACCATAACCGGAAATAAAAGCGTAACCATAACCGTAAATAGTAAACCAACATCAAACCCTAGTAATGGTGGTAATAAAACCGGAACAACAACTACTCCTAAACCAACCAAAAAAAAGAGTAGTAATAATAACTTGTCTAGTCTAACTATCGAAGACTATAACCTAGATAAAGAATTCAAAAAAGAAGTAACCGAATACTCTGTAGTAGTAGAAAACGATGTCAAAAAAATAAAAATAAATGCCCAATTAGATGACTCTAGTGCCAAAGTAGAAGGAACCGGCGAAGTAGAAGTAAAAGAAGGCAATAACAAAATAGAAATAAAAGTAACCGCCGAAGATGGAAGTACTAAGACTTATGTTATCAATGTAACCATAAAAGAACTAAATCCTGTTGAAGTAACAATAGGCAAAAAGAAATACACTATCGTAAGAAAAGAAGACGAAAACATAACTATACCAAGTAATTATGAAAAATCCACTATCACAATAGGAGAAGAAGAAGTACTATGTTATAAAAATAGTAAAACCAAAAATATCTTAGTTTTATTAAAAGATGAAAAAGGAAATACCAAACTATATAGCTATAATGAAAAGACTAAAAAATATACCATATATAATAGCCTATCAGTCGGAGATATTACCTTTAATATAATAGATATGCCTAGTAATCTAGTACCAAAAGGTTATAGCAAAGTATCATTTACTTATGACAATAGCAAACTAGAAGGATATCAATTAATAGAAAAAAATAAAACATATGCCGCTGACGACAAAGTAAAAGGAAGTGACTTCTACTTATTCTATGCCATAAACGAAAAGACAGGAGAAAAAGCTTTATATGTCTATGATAAACTAGAAGGAACAATCCAAAGATTTAATAGTGACTTAGTAAATGCCTACAAAGACGAAAACAATAAATACTTCATGTATATGTTAATATCCTTAGGTTTACTTGCAGTATCAATAATTACACTAGCAATAGTCCTAATAAAACAAAAAAAACATAAAACCAAATTTGCTTAATATAATATAGTATCATTATATATAATGACAGAGAGAAATATGAGGATTCATGTTTCTTTCTTTTTCTTTCATATTTTATATATAAGATAATATAATTAATTAGAAAGAAGAGGAATAAATATGATAAATAAGAAGAATTTATGGTTTTTAACATTATTTAGTTTAGTATTAGTATTATCTATCTACTATGTAACAATGCCTAATGAAATATTTGATAAAAATATCAAAGAGACTACTACTGATAATAGTACTACCAAAGTAGAAGAAACAAGTATAATATCAGCCTTAAAAGTAGAAGATGATAATAATGTCATGGATAAGATAAATAGTCTAAAAGAAAAATTAACTAGTACTGATATAAGTACAGAAGAAAAAAATAGTGTCTTTGAAGAATTAAAATTATTAAATAAAAATTCTTCTAAAGAAGAAACAATAGAATTAAAAATAAAAGAATTATGTAATTGTGAAAACTTTGTAAAAATAGATGGTGATAATATAAGAGTAGTATTAGATAGTAAAGATTCAAATACTAGTAGTGCTAATAATATTATGCGTTTAGTCCAAAACGAATTTGAAGATAAGATGTATATCTCTGTTAAATATAATTAGTAGATGCCTCTAAAGCCTCAGGTCTTTAGAGGTATTTTTATGCCTAAGGTCATAAAAATAATAATTTTTTTTAAAGATAATAAAAGTATTTTATGTATGTTATCCAATTGCGACAACATTGTTGTCGCAATTGATATAGCTATACTACTTAAAAAGTAATTAACTAGGTATTTTGATTATCGAACAAAAAAGTAGTAGTAATTTTACTTAATTTATGATAGAATTATATTGATGAGGTGTAATTATGAATAATAAACAAAATAATAAAATAACAAGTAGAGATGTAGATTTTGCTAAGTGGTATACTGATATAGTAAGTGCTGCTCATCTAGCGGCTTATTCTAATACTAAAGGTTGTACAGTATTTGAACCAAATGGTTATGCTATATGGGAGCAAATGCAGAAAATATTAGATGAAAAATTTAAAGAAACAGGACATGTTAATGTCTATATGCCATTATTAATACCAGAAAATTTACTTAAAAAAGAAGGAGAGTTAGTTGAAGGCTTTGCTCCAGAAGTAGCATGGGTTACTAGAGGTGGAAGTAAAGAATTAGAAGAACGTTTATGTATTAGACCAACTTCAGAGACATTATTTTCAGATTACTATAGAACGGTAGTAAGTTCCTATCGTGATTTACCAAAATTATATAATCAGTGGTGTAGTGTATTAAGATGGGAAAAAGAAACAAGACCATTCTTAAGAAGTCGTGAATTCTTATGGCAAGAAGGACATACTATTCATGAAACAAGTAAAGAAGCAGAAGCAGAGACATTAAATATGTTAAATATATATAATAATTTCTTTCATGATTATTTAGCTATACCTAGTATTGTAGGAAGAAAAACAGAAAAAGAAAAATTTGCTGGAGCAGAATATACTTATACAGTAGAATCACTTATGTATAACGGTATCGCACTGCAGTCTGCGACTAGCCATTACTTTGGACAAAAGTTTTCTAAAGCTTATGATATCAAATTCACTAGTAGAGAAAATAAACTAGAATATCCATATCAAACTTCATGGGGAGCTACTACTAGAATGATAGGAGCCCTTATAATGGTCCATTCTGATGATTATGGTTTAGTATTACCACCTAAGATAGCTCCTAAAAAAGTAGTTATTATTCCAATAGGAAATGACTTAGAAGTAGTTAGTTTAGCTAATGATTATCTTGATAAATTAAAGAAAGAAGGAATTGAAGCCTATATTGATAATAGTGATAAGAGTCCAGGATTTAAATTTGCTGAAGCTGAAGTAAATGGTATTCCTATTAGAATAGAAATAGGTAAGAGAGATTTAGAGAATAATATGATTACTTTAGTAAGAAGAGATACTAGAGAGAAAAGAGAGGTATTTACTAATACCGATATTATTCATGATGTTAAGTTGTTACTTGAAGATATTCAAAGAGATATGTATGATAGAGCCTTAAGAAGAAGAGAAGAAATGACTTATACATGTACCGATATAGAAGAATTTAAAGATATAATAAATAACCATCCAGGCTTTATTAAAGCTATGTGGTGTGGAAACGCTGAGTGCGAAGCCAAGATTAAAGAGATAAGAGGATGCAAATCTAGATGTATTCCATTTAATGAAGAAAAAGTAGATGATAAATGTATTGTCTGTGGTAAACCTGCTAAAGATGTAGTTATTTGGGGTATTCAGTATTAAAAAATATTTACAAAGAAAAAGTTATTTGTTATAATATATAATGTGTGAAAGGATTGATTACTATGGAAATAGCATTACTTATTGTATCAATATTATTAATCGCAGTAGTTTTACTTCAAAGTGGTAAGGCTGAGTCTGCATCACAAATAATTCAGGGTGGAACATCTGATTTGTTTGCAAATAGGAAAGAAAGAGGATTTGAACTATTTGTTACAAGAATAACATATATTTTAGGTTTTACTTTCTTTGTATTATGTTTAATAATATCATTATAAGACTTAAAATATAATTTTAAGTCTTTTTGAGTATAAAGAGGAGGTTAGCATGAATATGAAAGATATAATTATAGATAAATTAAAAGAGAATACATCACTTACTATTATGGAAATTAATGATTTACTAGGACTAACTAGTATAGAAGAATATCAAAGTTTAGAGAATGCTTTAGATAGTTTAGTTAGTGATGGTATACTATATTATAGTGAGAAAAAAAAGAAATATCTATTACTAGAAAATAGTCATTTAGTTAAAGGTAATTTAATACTTAATGATAAAGGTTTTGGCTTTATAAATATCGGTAAAGATAGTAAAGATGTATATGTTAGTAGAGATAATATAAATGGAGCTATAGATGGTGATTTAGTATTATTTGAATATTTAAATAAAGATATGAATAGACCTGAAGGGAAGATAATTAAAGTTATTAAAAGAAATTATGATCCTTTAGTAGGAGAAGTAATAAAAATAGATAATGATTATTTTGTTAAACCTGATAAAAAGGGAGCTAATATATACATACCAAGAGACAATTTAAATGGAGCAGTAGAAGGACATAAAGTAGTCGTAGAACCATTAAAAGATGGTAAAAGAGTAGGTAAGATTGTTAAGATTATTGGTCATAAAAATGATGTAGGAGTAGATATATTATCATTTGTTTATGAATATAATTTTAGTCCATCATTTCCTGATGAAGTAATAGAAGAACTAGATAGTATTCCTTCTTATTTAACCGAAGAAGAAATAAATAAAGAACTATCTTCTGGTAGAAGAGACATTAGAGATAGAGAAATATTTACAATAGATGGATCTGATACTAAAGATATTGACGATGCTATATCATTATCAATGACTGAGGATGGCAAATATTTATTAGGAGTCCATATCGCGGATGTTTCGTATTATGTAAAAGAAGGGACTAAATTAGATGATGAAGCATATTTTAGAGGTACTAGTGTTTATCTAGTAGATAGAGTACTTCCAATGCTTCCTCATAAGTTATCTAATGGTATATGTTCATTAAATGAAAATGAAGATAGATTTGCATTTAGTTGTGAGATGGTTATTGATAATAAAGGTAATATTACTCATTATGATATCTTTAAATCTATTATTCGAAGTAGAAAGAAAATGACTTATGAAGAAGTAAATAAGTTACTTGAAGAGAATAATCCTAGCGAAGATTATAAGCCTTTTGAGAAGACTCTTAGATTAATGGAAGAATTATCTAAGATATTAAGAAAGAAAATGATCTCTCGTGGATATATAGAATTCGAAAGTACTGAGGCTAAGATAAAAGTAGATGATGCTTGTCATCCAATAGAGATAGAAGCTAGAGTACAAAGAACAGGTGAAGAGTTAATAGAGAACTTTATGATCGCAGCGAATGAAACCGTAGCAAGTTCAATCTATTACAAGAATTTACCTGGTATATATAGAGTACATGATAAACCAGATGAAAAAAGATTAGGAGAATTTATGAAGTTCTTATCACTTCATGGATATGTAGTAAATGGAAAGAGTAAGATAGAGTCTCCTAAAGATTTACAAAACATACTAAAACAATTAGAAGAAGTACCAGAAGTTAGAGTACTTCATGATATGGCTATTCGTAGTCAAGCTAAGGCAGTATACTCTGATGTTAATATAGGACACTTTGGTCTAGGTAGTAAGTGTTATAGTCACTTTACTTCACCAATAAGAAGATATCCTGATTTAATATTACATAGATTATTAAAAGATTATAACTATAATTATAGTGATAAAATAATAAATGAAAGAAAAGAAGAACTTCCAATAGAGAGTGAACATTGTTCAATTAGAGAACAAGATGCACAGAACTGTGAAAGAGATGTCGACAAAATGAAGAAAGCAGAATATATGGCTGATCATATTGGAGAAATATATGAAGGTATTATATCAGGAGTACAAGAATTTGGTATCTTTGTCGAACTAGAAAATACCGTTGAAGGACTTATTAAGGCTGAAAATATTAAAGGAGACTACTATGTATATGATAGTGATATGATGGCTTTGATAGGAAAGAAAACAAAGAAGAAATATGCTTTTGGAGATAAGATAACAATTAGAGTAGTAAGAGCAGATAAAGATAAATCAGAAATAGATTTTGAAGTATATGACGAAAAAGAAAAACAAATAAATAATAAGAAAAAACAAAAATAGGGAGGGTTTTAAATGGAAAGCAGTATTATTACAATACTTAGTAAAGAAAAGAATAAAATGATGAAGCTAGAAGAAATAACTAAAGAGTTAAAAGTACAAGATACTACTAAATTACTTGCAGTAATAAAAAATCTTGAAGAGACAGGTATTATCTTTCGTGATAAAAAAGGAAGATATACCCTAATTACCAATACCAATTTAAAAAGAGGCCTAATCAAGATAACCAAAAAGAAAGGACCAATCGTTATTTTTGAAGATAAGACAGAAACAGTAGTAACATATAAAGATCATAAAACATTAGAAAATAACGATATCGTTTTAGTAGATATAAGTAATAATATTGCTAAAGTAGTAAAAATAATTAGAAGAGAACATCATAATTTTATAGCAGAAGTAATAAAAGATGAACATGGATATAAAGCAGTATCTAATGGTTATGAAAGTATCATATTAGATGAAATATATCCACTAGGAACAAAACTATTAATAGATGGAAAAACATTAGAAGTAAAAGAAGTACTAGGACATAAAGATGATGTTGGAACCAAAGAAAAAGAAGTATTAGCAGAATATAACTTTCCTATTAGTTTTAATGAAGAGTATTTAAAAGAAGTTAATTCCATAGAAAAGTCATTAAGTGAAGAAGTAATAGATATGGACAAAAGAAATGGTTTAAAAGATCAAAGAAGTATCACTTCCGTAACAATAGATGGTGATGATACTAAAGATTTTGATGATGCTGTTGCCTTCCATAATAATACCGTTTATGTCCAAATAGCGGATCCCAATAGATATATCAAAGATAATAGTGCTATGTGGGATGAAACATTAAGAAGAGGAATATCAACATATTTTCCTGGTTGTTGTAATCCTATGATGCATGAAATATTATCTAATGGAATATGTTCTTTAGTACCAGGAGAAGATCGTTATGCTATATCTATGAGTATAAAAATAGATAATAGTGGTAAAGTATTAAATTATAAAATAAATGAAGCAGTAATAAATAATCGTAAGCGTATGACTTACACTGAGGTAAATAAATATCTAGAAGAAAATACCATACCTAATGGCTATGAAAATTATACTGAGTTATTAGATAATTTATATAAGACCGCTATGAAAGTAAAAAGAAAAATGATAAATGAAGGCTTTCTAGAATTTACATCTGATGAAGTAAAGTTCTTCTTTGAAAGTAGTAAATTAATAGATATTAGAGAAAGACATCAAGGAAAAGCCGAAGAATTAATAGAATTTTTAATGTTACTTCATAATATGTGTATGACTGATTATTTCTTAAAAAATAAACTTCCATTCATATCAAGATTTCATGATAGTCCAAATACTGATAAATTAAATACATGGATGGGATTATTAAAGAAAAAAGGATATCGAGTATATAGCGATAAAAAGAAGAGTTTTACAACAGAAGATATAAAAAAAATTCAGAAATTATATGCTGATTCTAAAGAAAAAATAATCTTTGATAAGATGGCTATTATGAGTCAAGCCAAAGCTAAGTATTCAGCTTATGATATCGGTCATTATGCTTTAGGTATGGGGGCATATTCTACTAGTACATCACCAATAAGAAGACTATCAGATACTATTAATCAAAGAATATTTAAAGATTCACTTCATTATGGCGTAGATTATGCTAGAAAGAAATGGTCTAGTATTACACCATATATTGCTAAATTAGCAACTGATGCTGAATTAAGAGCAGTAAAAGCAGAACATAGATTAGATGATATAAGAAAAGCTGAGTTTATGAAACAATATGAAAAACAAGATTTTGAAGTTATAGTATCAGATATTAAAGAAAACTTTATTATAGTATTATATCCAGAAAGAATGGTATATGGTAAATTATTCTATAATAGTAAATATTTCCATTTAGGTAAAGATGGTTATTCTATTATGGGGCATAATGGAGAAAAGATTATGATAGGAGATATCTTTAATGCTAGATTAACTAAGGTAAATATTCTAAATGGAGAAGTAGTATTCTCTAAAGGTATTAGTGAAATAAATGAAATTAATCATACTGAAAATAATAGAAAGAGAAAAGTAAGAAGAAAATAGTATATCCTTTGAAGCCCTTTGGTCTTCAAAGGTAAAAGGAAGCCTAGATAGTCTTCCTTTTAAACAATATGGCTGTAGTGAAAAATCTATCAGTAGAGATATGAGGTATATATGAAAAGAAGAAGAAAAGTAAATAAAAAGAAAGTAATATTATTTATATTAATAATAATTATTTTAGTTATAGGAAGTATCTTTATAGTTAGTAAATTATTTGATAAAGAAGTAGTACCTTCAGATAATATTATAGATAAAGATAATGATAAAGAATATAGTATTAACATGCTTATGGTAGGAGATCTTTTAGTACATGATAGATTATATAATGCTATGAAAACTAGTGATGGTTATGATTTTAAACCAGCCCTAACATATATAAAAGATATCGTTAAAGATTATGATGTAGCCTACTATAACCAAGAGACAATACTAGGAGGATCAGAAATAGGTTTATCAAGTTATCCAGCCTTTAACTCGCCATATGAAGTAGGAGATGCCATGATAGATGCAGGCTTTAATTTAGTTAGTTTAGCCACTAATCATACTCTTGATAGAGGAGAAAAAGCAATTACTAATTCAGTTAATTATTGGAACTCTAAGTCAGATGTTTTAGCAGTAGGTAGTTATTTAAGTAATGAAGATAGAGATAAAATAAATATTAAAGAAAAGAATAATATTACTTATACAATGCTTAATTATACTTATGGTACTAATGGTATTAAAGTACCTACTGGTAAAGATTATTTAGTAAATGTATGGCCTTGTACTGGAAACAATCCCAGTACAGATACTAAATATCAAGAATATAAAAACAAAGTAAAAGAAGATATAAATAGAGTAAGAGATAAAGTAGATTTACTTATAGTAGCTATGCACTGGGGAATAGAATATACCCATATTCCAACAAGTTATCAAATAGATATGGCTAATTACTTATCTTCTCTTGGAGTAGATATAATAATAGGTACTCATCCTCATGTAGTAATGCCTATTACTTATATAAATGATACTTTAGTAATATATTCTTTAGGTAACTTTCTTTCCGCTCAAGAAACTAATATTGATTATAATACCACAGTGGGATTACTTAGTACAGTAAAAATAACAAAACATATTGATAAAGATAATAATACAAGTATAAAATTAAGTAATCAAACTAATGAACTAATATATACATACTCTAAGAATAATAAAGATTATAAAGTAATACCATTTTCTAATCCAGATATAAAAACATATCTTAGTGATTATGAAAGAGTATATAATAAGTATGCTAGTGTTATTAAGAATATGGATAATACCATAGAAGTAAATAGTATAAATTAAAATATTGTTAAAATATAAAAAGTAAGATATAATATATATAGAAAAAGGTGATTACTATGGAAATACTAAATAGAAAAGCAAGATATGATTATGAAATTGAAGATACCTATGAAGCAGGAATAGTACTTACAGGTACTGAAATAAAATCAATTAGAGAAGGCAAAGTAAATATTAAAGATAGTTATGCTATAATAAGAAATAATGAAATATATTTACTTAATACTCATATATCTACTTATAAAGAAGGAAATATATTTAATCATGAAGAAGATAGAACAAGAAAATTATTACTTCATAAAAAAGAAATATATAAATTAAGAGATAAATTAGAAGTAGAAGGTTATACCTTAGTACCATTAAAAATATATTTTGTAAAGAATAAAGCAAAAGTATTACTAGGAGTAGCTAAGGGTAAGAAGAATTATAATAAAAAAGAAACTATTAAAGAGAGAGATATTAAAAGAGAAATGGAAAGAAACCTTAAATATAGATAATGGATAATATTATAGAAAAGACTAAAGCATTAATAAATGCTTTTGAAGATAGTGATTTAATAAAAAACTTAGATCATTATAAAATGATTGTTATAAATAATCAAGAATTATTAGAACTTATTAATAAATATAATAATTCTAATGATGACTATGAAAAAGTATCTCTAAAAATAAAAATTAATAGTTATGAAGAATATAAAGAATATATGAAATATTATAATAAATTATTCTATTATGTAATGGATGTTAATAAAAGATTTAAGAAGTATACTGATGTAAGGGGTTGTCATAAATGAGAGTAATAAGTGGTACTTTAAAAGGAAGAAATATACTGGGATATAATACTCCAGGTACTAGACCCACGATGGATAGAGTAAAAGAATCTATGTTTGCTAGTATTCAAGATTATACTCCTAATAGTGTAGTATTAGATCTATTCTGTGGTACAGGGAGTCTAGGAATAGAAGCTCTATCTATGGGAAGTAACAAATGTTACTTCGTAGATAATGGTAGGGAAATATTAAAATATTTGAATAAAAATATAGATAATTTAAATATAAGAAATAAAAGTATTATTATAAATAAAGATTATAGAGATAGTCTATTATATTTTAAAAATAATAATATAAAATTTAACATTATATTAATGGATGCTCCTTATAAATTAGAAGTAGCAGAAGAAATAATAACCTTAGTAAATAAATATGATTTATTATATAATAATGGTATATTAGTATTAGAATATAGTACTGATAAATTAAAAGATAATTATGATGATTTAAGATTAATAAAAAATAAAAAATATAATGACAAATACGTAAATATTTATCTAAAATAATTGACTAAGAAATTATTTTGTGATAAGATTATATTATAAATAGAGGAGGATTAAAATAATGAAAAAATTAAATAGAAAAGGATTTACTTTAATAGAGTTATTAGCAGTTATCGTTATACTTGCTATTATCGTAGTAGTTACTGTACCTACAATTATTAGTACTATTAGTGATGCAAGAGTATCAAGTATTTGGAACTTAGCAAGCGAAACAGCAAATAGTTACAATGTAGGAGCTGCTCAAGATTTACTTTCACCTGGTAAAACATTGAAAGGTGCCATTGCTACTACTAGTTGGCAATGTTTAGCTAAAGTTAGTAATGTAGATAGTACCAAAGGAACTGTTAATTTAGCTGAAATTTTTGATTTAAGTACAAATGATTTGATACTTGATGGAACTGTTCCAACTGATACTGATTTAGCTAAAACTGATTATAAACCAGCTCAAACAGTTTGTTCTGCTATTAAAGTTACTAGTTCTGGAAGTGCTGTTGTATTTTTAAATGCAAAGGATGCTGGTAAGTTTGCAGTTGCAAATAAGGCTGTTTATGCTTTAAGCAGTGAAGATGCTGGTCATCAAAATTAATTAAGTAGAGGAATTATTCCTCTTTTTATTTTGGCAAAAGTATAGTATAATTATATAGAAAGAGGTAGATAATATGAATTTAATAATAGGAAGTCATGTATCATATAAGAATAGTACTCAGTTACTAGGTAGTGTTAAAGAAGCACTTAGTTATAATGCTAATACTTTTATGTTTTATACTGGAGCACCACAAAATACTAATAGAGGTGTTATTGAAGATTCTCTTACAATGGAAGCATATAAATTAATGAAAGAAAACAATATAGCTTTAGAGAAGGTAATAGTACATGCTCCTTATATAGTTAATTTAGCAAATTTTAATAATTTTGATTTTTCAGTATCATTTCTTATTAATGAGGTAGAAAGATGTAGTACATTAGGCATTAAATACTTAGTATTACATCCAGGATCAGCAGTTAATTGTTCTAGAGAAGAAGCTATTAATAATATAAGTAAAGGATTAAATTTAATATTAGATAATGATTATGATGTAACTATCTTACTAGAAACAATGGCAGGTAAAGGTAATGAAATGGGTAAGACATTTGAAGAATTAAAAGCTATTATTGATAAAATTAAATATCAAGATAAGATTGGAGTATGTATAGACACTTGTCACTTAAATGATGCTGGTTATGATATGAGTAAGTTTGATATGGTACTTGATAATTTTGACAAAGTAATAGGTATTAATAAAATAGGCTGTATTCATGTTAATGATAGTAAGAATGAAATAAGTAGTCATAAAGATAGACATGAGAATATAGGTTTTGGAACTATAGGCTTTGATAATTTAATAAAAATAATTTATAATGAAAGATTAGAAAGTATTCCTAAAATACTTGAAACACCATATGTTACTAAGGATGATAATAGTAAAGAAAAAGTATATCCCCCATATAAATATGAAATAGAAATGATAAGAAATAAAAAGTTTGATAGTAATTTAATAACTAAAATAAGAGAAGGCTAGCCTTCTCTTATGTTTTTAGTAAACATATCAATTTTATCTTTAAATTTAATATATAAATTTTCTATTTTATTATAGGTAAGTGGTTTTACCTTAAATTTAATTTCATTTAAAATATCTTTAGGATTACCATAAATAATAGTTTTATAATCTTTTTTAATATAATTATATATTAATTCTACTTCTTCTTTATCTAAAGAAATACCCTGTTTTTCAGCATAATAAATAATATCACTTTTTCTTAATCTGTTTACATATTCACTAATTAAATAAATATTCATAAATTCACCTAATTAACTATATGTATAATTAGAATAAATATGATATAATAATAAAAGGAAGGTTGATAACATGAAAAGAACAATTAATAAACCTAAGAAAAAAAGCCACAAGAAAAAATTAGAAATAAAGAAGAATAGTAAACCTTTAAATAAAACAAAAAAAGATGAAAGAAATCTTACTGAAGTAATAAATAAAAGATATAATTCTTTAATATTTATAGTAATAATTTTATATGTTGTAATACTAGGAAGAGTATTTTATCTTCAAATAATTAAAGAGAATGATTATAAAGAGAGTCTTGCTATGGCTACTGAAAAAACAGTAGAAAGTACTAGTGCTCCAAGAGGTAGAATATATGATCGAAATTATAATTTACTAGTAGATAATGAAGGTGTTAAGACAATATATTATAAGAAACAAAATGGAATAACCAATAAAGAAGAAATAGAACTTGCCTATACAGTAGCGGATAATATAAATTTAGACTATTCTAAAGTTAATGAAAATAGATTAAAGACCTTCTACTACAAAGGACATTATAAAGAATGTAAAAAGAAGATTACTGATAAAGAGTGGGAAGAATATAATAAAAGAAAACTAAATGATAAAGATATAGAAAAACTTATATATGAAAGATTAGATGAAGAAATAAGTACCTATGATGAAAGAGATAAAAAAGCCGCTTATATATATTATTTAATGAATAAAGGATATTCATATGCAGAAAAAGTAATTAAAAATAAAGATGTTAGTGAAGAAGAATATGCTTATATAAGTGAAAACATTGATAACTTAAAAGGCTTTAATACTAAGTTAGATTGGGAAAGAGTATATTTATATGGAGATACTTTTAAAAGTATTTTAGGTAATGTGTCTTCAAATAATCAAGGTATACCTTCAGAATTAGCAGAAATCTATTTAAAGAAAGGTTATTCATTAGATGATAGAGTAGGAATATCATATTTAGAATATCAATATGAAAACTATTTAAAAGGAACGAAAGCTAAGTATAGATTACTTCCTGATAATAGTTATGAATTAGTAAGTGAAGGTAAGAGAGGCAGTGATATAGTTCTTACTATAGATATTAACCTACAAAAATACTTAGAAGAAATTCTATCTAATGAAGTATATAATGCTAAAGGAGAAGCAGGTACTACTTATTATAATAGATCATTTGCCGTAATCGCAGATCCTAATACAGGAGAAATACTAGCAATGGGAGGAAAACAAGTACTTGATAAAGATGGCTCTAAATATATTGTAGATTATACTCCAGGTATAGCAACATTACCAGTAACTCCAGGTTCAGTAGTAAAAGGTGCTTCGATGATGGTAGGATATAAATATGGCGCTATTGATATTGGTAGTCATCAGTATGATGAATGCCTTAAAATAAAAGATACACCTCTAAAATGTTCATGGCGAACAATGGGGGATATTGATGATATATATGCTTTAGCATTTTCTTCAAATGTATATCAGTATAAAATAGCAATTACTGTAGGAAAAGGAAAATACGAATATGACAAAGGTTTATCTTTAGATGAAGAAGCCTTTAAAAAGTATCGAGATATGTATGCTGAATTTGGTCTTGGTAAAAAAACTGGTATTGACTTACCAGTAGAAAGTTTAGGATATATGGGTACTAGTAAATTACCCGGACATTTATTAGATTTCTCAATTGGACAATATGATACTTATACACCAATACAATTATCACAATATATAAATACTATTGCTAATGGTGGCAAAAGATTAAAACCATATTTATTAAAAGAAGTATATAAAGCCAGTGATAATGGTGATAAATTTGGTTCACTAATATATAAAGCCGAAACAAAAGTAATGGGAACATTATCAGTAGAAGATAAATATATAAATAGAGTAAGAGAAGGATTTAGTGCTGTTGTTCAAAATGGTTTAGGTTATGGCTATATGGGTTATTATACAAATTCTGCTGGTAAGACAGGAACTAGTCAAAGCTTTATAGATACTGATGGTGATAATAAAGTTGATACAGAAACAATTACTACATCATTTGTAGGATATTCACCTAGTGATAATCCTAAAATGAGTATCGTAGTAGTCTCACCAGATGCAGGTATTCCAGATGTTGCTCAGTCAGGTGTTACCAAAAGAATATCATCCCAAATAGTCAATAAATTCTTTGAACTAAATCAATGACAAAAAAGCTATTGACAAGTAAATAAAATTAGCATATAATATGATTATATTAAAACAAAGGAAAGAGACGGTATAGTAAAATAGTTGTAGAGAGCTAATGGTTGGTGAAAATTAGTATGATAGTTACTATATAGATCACTCTTGATGTGTTTTTCTGAATATTTTAAGAAAAACCGGAAGTAAATTCCGTTATCAAAAAGAGAGCACTTAAGTGAAGTAAGGTGGTACCGCGGTTATTCGTCCTTATAAACTAGTGCTTTTTTGTTTTATAAAATAGAAAGAAGGAGAGAAAGATGAATTATAAAGAGACATTATTAATGCCAGAGACAAGTTTTCAAATGCGTGGAAACTTACCAGAAAATGAAAAATTACAAAGAGAAAAATGGGAGGAAATGGATTTATACAATAAAGTAAGAGAAAAGAACAAAGGAAAAACACCATTTATCTTACATGATGGTCCTCCATATGCTAATGGTAATATTCATATAGGCCATGCTATGAATAAGATTTTAAAAGATTTTGTAAATAGATATAAAATGATGAGTGGATATGATATGATTTATATTCCTGGTTGGGATACCCATGGCCTTCCTATTGAACAAGCTGTTACCAATAGCGGTGTAGATAGAAAGAGTATGGATAAAGCTGACTTTAGAGCTCTATGTGAAAAGTATGCTTATGAACAAATTGAAAAACAAAAGAAAGGTTTCAAAGAATTAAATGTACTAGCAGACTGGGACCACCCATATATAACATTACAAAAAGAACTAGAAGCTAGACAAATAGAAGTATTTGCTGAAATGGCTAAGAAAGGCTTAATCTTTAAAGGATTAAAACCAGTATACTGGAGTCCATCATCAGAGTCCGCTCTTGCTGAAGCAGAAATAGAATATCATGATCGAAAAGACTCATCAATTTATGTAGCTTTTCCAGTAGTAGAAGGAAATGATACTGTAAATGTAGGAGATAACCTAGTAATATGGACTACAACTCCATGGACATTACCATGTAATACTGGAATAGCAATTAGTGAAAAATTTGATTATGCAAAGGTATTAGTTAATGATAAATACTATATTGTAGCAAACGAACTACTAGAAGATTTAGCTAAAGAGTTCGGTTGGGAAAACTATGAAGTAGTAAATGTATTTACTGGTGATAAATTTGCAGGAGTAAAATATAAACATGTATTTATGGATAGAGTAGCACCAGTAATTGATGGCTTCCATGTAACCCTAGATGCTGGTACTGGACTAGTACATATAGCACCAATGTATGGAGCAGATGACTTTATTATTGGTAAAGAATATAATCTAGAAATGATAAACGGTATCGATGATCAAGGTGTATTAAATGAATTATCTGGTCCATTTAATGGCTTATTCTTTGAAGATGCCAATAAAGCAGTTACTGTAAAATTAGATGAACTTGGAGTATTATTAAAATTAAAATTTATTACTCACTCATACCCACATGACTGGAGAACTAAGAAACCAATTATCTTTAGAGCTACAAAGCAATGGTTCTGTAGTATTGATAAGATTAGAGATGATCTTCTAAAAGAACTAGAAAACAATGTAAAATTCCATACTGAATGGGGTAAAAAGAGATTATACAACATGATTCATGATCGTGGAGACTGGTGTATCTCTAGACAAAGAGTATGGGGTGTACCAATTCCAATCTTTTATAATGAAGACGGAAGTGAAATCGTTGACTATGATGTTATGATGCATGTAGCAGACCTATTTAGAAAATATGGTTCTAATGTATGGTTTGAGAAAGAAGCTAAAGACCTTCTTCCAGAAGGATATACAAATCCAGCTAGTCCAAATGGAAACTTTACTAAAGAAGAAGATATCATGGATGTATGGTTTGATTCAGGATCCACATGGAATGGTGTATTAATAGAACAAGGATTACCATATCCATCTGATATGTATCTAGAAGGATCAGATCAATATCGTGGATGGTTCAATAGTTCATTAATCTGTGGAGTAGCAGTAACAGGTAAAGCTCCATATAAAGAATTAGTATCCCATGGCTTTACTTTAGACGGTAATGGTAATAAAATGAGTAAGAGTCTTGGTAATGTAATAGTACCAGCAGATATGGTAAGATTACATGGATCAGATATCTTAAGACTATGGGTTGCTTCAACTGATTATACAGAAGATGTAAGAATTAGTGATGATTTAATTAAACAAGTAAAAGAAAGTTATCGTAAGATTAGAAATACTTATAAATTTATGTTAGGTAATTTAAAAGACTTTGATTATACTAAAGATAGTGTTAAATATGAAGATATGCCATACTATGATAAATATATGATGAATGAATTAAATAAATTTACTAAGAATGTTCTAGAAGAATATAATAACTATAACTTCCAAAACGTATATAAATTAGTTAATAACTTTGTATCATTCACATTATCAAACTTCTATCTAGACTTTACTAAAGATATTCTATATATTGAAAAAGCAGATTCCCTAGTAAGAAGAAGTGTACAAACAGTACTATATAACATTTTAAATAATGAGGTAAAACTACTTGCACCAATTCTTCCATATACTAGTGAAGAAGTATATAGTTTACTTCCACATACTGAAGAATCAGTACATCTAACAGATATGCCAGAAGTAGTAACATACTCTGATAGTGCTGAAGTAGAAGAATTATTTAACTTATTCTTTGAACTAAAAGATAAAGTAAATAAAAAACTAGAAGAAGCAAGAAATGAAAAACTAATAGGATCAGCTCTAGAAGCCGTAGTTAAGATTAACTTAGATCCAAAATATAATGAAGTAAAAGAAAAATTAGGTTCTTACTTACATCAATTATTTATTGTATCTAAAGTAGAATATACTACCGATGGAGAAGAAGTAGTAGTAGAAAAGAGTACTGGTGAAAAATGTAATAGATGCTGGAACTATGTTGATCACTTAAATGGTGATATCTGTGATAGATGTCATAATATTATAAATAGTTAATAAAATATAATGCAGTATCGAGAATGGTACTGCTTTTTTTGGGAGGAAACATGATAAATGAATATAATTATGAAGTACTTAGTAGAGAAGAATTAGAAAGAAATTTTAAGTTAATGAAAGATAATAATATAGAGGTAAGAGAAACGATAATATTACATAATATTAAATTAGTCTTCTACAGATATTATAAAAGATTTAGTAATACTAATATGAATATGGAAGATATTGTTGCATATGGCATGATTGGACTTATAAAGGCAGTGGATACTTTTAGACCAGATAAAAAATGTACTTTTACTACATATGCTAGTAAATGTATTGATAATGAGATACTTATGTATATTAGAAGAGAATCTTATAGATATGTTTCATTAGATGAGCTGATAGGAGATGATGATCTTACACTTAATGATTTAATTATTGATCCTTCAATAAATATAGAAGGGGATTATATGGATAAGGAAGAAATTAAAGATATAAATGGTGTAATTAATTTACTAAATAGTAAAGATAAATGTTTATTTAATTTATATTTTAGGGATGGTTATTCACAAATAGAGATATCTAATATATTAGGTGTATCACAGTCTTATATTTCAAGAAGAATTAAAATGTTAGTGGATAAATTAGAAGAATTATTATATCAAAAAAATATAATAGTAAAATCTAAAGTTAAAAGTAAATCTATTGGATATAATAAAAAAATTGTTATGTAAAATTTATGTAAAGACTATTGCATTTATAATTAATATGTTATATTCTTATATCATAAGGGAGTGTGATAATAGTGATTTATCCTTCAATTGATAAAATATTAAATATTGTAGATTCAAAGTATGCTTTAGTTTATGTAGTATCAGATAGAGCTAAGCAAATGACTAAAACAGGATATTATCAAATGCCTATTAAAGACTATAAATGTCAAAAAAACATAGGTAGAGCATTAGAAGAAGTGTACGAAGGATTAATTCATATAGAGAAACATTAGTTTTCTCTTTTTTTCTTGCCTAAAACAAAAAAATAATGTATACTAAATATAGAAAAGTGAGTGATTTATATGTATATTTTACTTGATGCTTGTCAGCATCCAGGAATTTTAAGAATAATATATTTTGGAAGTTTATTATTAGATATTGTTTTTACCTTAGTACCAATAGGTTTAATAGTAATATTAATGATAGATTTTAGTAAAGCTGTTATAGGCGGTGATGAAAAAGCAGTAAAGAGTACTAAAATAGTAGGTAAAAGAATAATATATGCCATGATAGTATTTTGCATACCATGGATAGTAGAAGTATTTATGAGTTTAATGGATAGTGTAGGCTTTAGTGTTAATTATCAAGAATGTCTTAGTAATGCTAAAAGTGGTGATTTTTCTTATTATGATAGTTTATTAGAAAAAGAAGAAAAGAATGATAATACTAATGATAACAAAATAACTTATGAAAATGCTGGTACTAAAATAATTGCTTCTGGATTAATAACCGTACTAAATGGCCAATTAGGTAATAATAATAATGATAAAAAATATGGATTTTCTACTGATGCTTGGTGTGAACAATTTGCTACTTGGTCTTTAAAGCAAGTAACAGTATCTGGCCAAACATTATATCAATATTTAAATACATATGGACCAATAGATGACAATATGGCTAGTGGAATGTGGCCAGTATTTAAAAGTAACAAAAATAGTAATGTAACATTTGAATATTCCAAAGCTTATGATGGAAATTATACTCCTAAAGCTGGTGATATAATATGGTATCAATGGAAAGGTAGTAGTTGTCGTGGCTCTAATGGAAAATGGGATAAAGTAACTAAGTGTGTTGATCATGTTGGTATAGTTACTAGTTCAGATAGTAATTATGTTTATACAATTGAAGGAAATACTGGGGATCCAGGATTAGTAAGAAAAAGAGAAAGAGATATTACATCAGATGAAATAATAGCATATGGCTCATGGTATAAATAGGGGTGAAAATAAGTGAAAAATAAAATAATAATATTACTAAGTCTACTACTACTAACTGGTTGTACAGTTAATTATAACTTAGAAATAAATAAAGATACTTTAAATGAAACAATTACTGGTACCGTAACTAAAGAAGAAAGTTCTCAAGAAAGTAATGCTACCGGATTAAGTACTGTATACTCTATTATTAATGAAGATCAAAAACCTGTTTATAATAAAGAAGAACTATATCAAAAAGAACTAAAAGAATCAGGTAATAATATAAATTATACATTTAAATATAATTATAATATTGAAGACTTTGTAAATTCCACTATAATAAATACTTGTTTTGAAAATAAAGAAATAGAAGAAATAGATAATTATTATAGTATAAGATTAAGTGGAAACTTCTACTGTTTATATAGTAAAAAAATAAATATAGCAGTAACTAGTAATTTAAAAGTAGCATCAAATAATGCTGATAAAATAAAAGATAACACTTATATATGGACAATAGATAAAAATACTACTAATATAGAATTAGTAGTAGATAAAAATACTCCATATACTAAACCAATAAAAAGAGGTATAAGTAGTACCTTTAGAATAGTATGTTTTATAGTACTAGTAGTATTATCATCATTAGCATATATATTATATAAAAAGAAGAATAGTAGCGAAATTTAAGCTACTATTTTTTGTTATTTATTTCTTTTATAAACATATATTTTAATGTAGAAAGGAATGATAAAATAATTATGGAAACAATTAAAGTTTCATCAAAGTCGGAGCCTAATAAAGTAGCAGGAGCTCTTGCTAATGTATTTAGAGAAAAAGGAGTAGTAGAAGTACAAGCAATAGGAGCAGGAGCACTTAATCAAGCTATAAAAGGAGTAGCTATAGCAAGAGGCTTTGTCGCTCCATCAGGAAAGAATTTAGTATGTACTCCAGCCTTTATTGATATAAACATCGATGGAGAAGAAAGAACTGCTATTAAGCTTATAGTGGAAGCTAAATAATTGGCTTCTTTTTTTGTATAAATTAAAATATAAAAACATATATTTTAGTGGTGATAACATGTTAAAGAAAATGTCTATAAAAAAAATAATAGTATCCACTACTGCTATTATTTTACTATTAGTAATATATCTAATACCAAGCAATAGAAAAGATATAGATTTAAAAAATAATAGTATAGAGTATAATTATAATAACGTAGAAAGTACAATATATTTGGTAGATAGTAATGACTATGTAGCTAGAACAACTATACCTACATGTAAATGTGAAGGAGTAGATTTAGCTAAAGACTTATTAGAAGGCCTAGTAGTTGGAGGTACTAAAAATAACATTATACCAAATGGCTTTAGAAGTATAATACCACCAGATGTAACAATAAAAGATTTAAAATTACAAGAAGGAGTATTAACAATAAACTTCTCAAAAGAATTATTAGATATAAACGAAAAAGATGAAAATAAGATGCTTGAAGCAATCATTTATACTTTAACAAGTATAGATGGTATAGATAAAGTAATAATAAAAGTAGAAGGAGAAGTACTAAATAAATTACCCAATAGTAAAACAAATATACCAACAGTACTAAATAAAAGTTATGGTATAAATAAAAGTTATGATTTATCTAATTTAAATGATATATTATCATATACAACATATTATACAAGTACCTATAATAATACTAAATACTATGTACCAGTAACAAAATACATTAATAGCAAAGATAGTGATGTAGTAAAAATAATAATAAAAGAACTAGGTAGTAGTCCTATTTATCAAACAAATTTAATGAGCTATTTAAATACTAATACAGTATTAAATGATTATGAACTAGATAATAATAATTTAAAATTAAATTTTAATGAATTATTATTAAATGATATAGATAAAAAGAATATCTTAGAAGAAGTTATATATACAATAAGTTTATCTATGAATAATATATATGATAACTTAGAATCAGTATCCTTTCTAGTTAATAATGAAGAAATATATACTATAAATATAAGTGATATTAAATAAAAATCTTGATTTCATGTAAAAATGTTTTAAGTCTTCTATATAAGACGCCATTATTATAAACAAAAACCTAATTTCTTTTCAGAAATTAAGTTTTTTTATTTGACTAATATTTTAACAAATGATATACTTTATATAGAGAATATGGAAGGTGAATATCATATGGAAAATAAGAAAATAAAAATATATGGAATAGTATTAGGAGTAATATTATTTATTATCTTAGTAGCAGGATTTACCTATGCTGCATTAACTTGGCGTAGTAGTAATATAACTATCACAGGTGCTTCAGAATGTCTAGAAGTAGATTCAGTAAAAGGATCCAATATTACAGGTAGTGATTTATTATTACTAGATGAAAACCAAATAATAAATAATAATAGAATAACCATAACATCAGGTATGGTAGTAACAAATATAACCGCTAAACTAAAAAGTAGTTGTACATTAGATGGTTATCTAACTATAAATCTAAAAACAACAACCCTAAATTCAGGATTTACTTCATCAGGTAATAGTACCGGAGCATTAAAATACGTACTTACTTCATATGATCCAAGTACCTATACTACCATTAATACTTCAGCTTTAAATGGTAAAACATTTGATATATTAACTACTGGTAGTATCACAAGTACAGGTACATTAAAAATAAAAGAAGCCCAACTATCTAAAGATACGACATTAGCATATTTAGTAATTTTCTATATTGATGGAGATAAAGCTAATAATGATATTGGTTCAAACTCAACTAATTTTAAAACATCTATTGAAGGCAGTGTCACTCAAGGAACAATATCTGGATAAAGGGGTAGAAAGAATGGATAATAAAAAATTTATAATTGGAGTTATTTTATTACTATTACTAATGATTGGCGGTACTTATGCCTACTACAAATGGAGTAGTAGTGATAACATGAATGTAAATGTAAAAATAGATGGTGGTACTGTTACTTTTGATGGAGGAACTAATATAACTAGTACTATAATGCCTACTGCTACTAAAGAAGAAGGAATAAAAAAAGATATTACAGTTAAAGCAAGTAAAGAAGGAGTTACCATAAATCTATACATGAATTTAACTACAATACCTAGTGAATTAAAAGAAAAGTCTTTTGAATATGAAATATATTATAATGGTACAACATTAGTTAAAAAAGGCAATTTTGGAGTATACAATTCTAATACAAATACTAGTGGCATAAGCTATGCCACTAGTGGAGTAACTACACTAACATTATTTACTGGAAGAGATGTCAGTACTAGTAATACTGACAAATACACCCTATATTTATGGTTTAATGGTAAAGATTACACTAATCCAAATACTATGCAAAGTAAAAAATTATCATTTGACTTATATGCAACAGGTGAGAATGCTGTATTAGCGGGTAACTAAAGTTACCTGCTAATTTTTAATATAAAAAAATTCTTAAGCTTTATGCTTAAGAATTATTTATTATAAGTGGTGTCCTGGTGGAGATTCGAACTCCAGACCGATCGCTTAGAAGGCGATTGCTCTATCCAGCTGAGCTACCAAGACATCAGACAATATAAATTGTACAACATTAGTTTAAAAAAATCAACCCTTTTTATAAAAAAAATTGCTTTTTTTGTATTTTTTCGATATAATCTACTTAAGAGAGGTAAAAACAAATGAAAAAAGTAATATATCTATTATATTTTACATTATTAATGATATTATATCATTTTACTAGAAATACTAATATGTTTCTATTAACAATAAGTTTTAGCTTGTTATTATTATTTAATAGTATCTTTAGCACTATGAATATTAAAAATAAAATACAAGAATATTATGATAATAAATATTATTATTCTAATAAAAAAATATTAAAAGTTAGCATTATATTTATAGGTATTATTACTATTATATTAATGCTTATAAGTTATTTAATAGGTTTATTAATAAATATCAAAGGAATAACATTAGTAAATATATCTATGTGTATATATTTATTTACTAATAATATTATAAAATTAGAAAGTGAATACTTTAGCATAGGAAAATACAAAAAACTAGGCAATAACTTAATAAACATATATAAAATAACAAACATTATCTTAACTATAATTACAATTATAATACTATATAAAGTATTAAATTTAGATAACTATATTAATATAAGTATTTTATATTTAATAAGTTTACTTCCATTTATTATTTTTAATTTATTATTTTACTTCATAATTTTTAAAAATAATAAATGTAGTAAGAAAAGAGAAGAAAATAAAATTAATTATATAAAAGTAATTAAAAAAAGTATTATTACTAATAAAATCAAAGTATTATATAGTATTATAACTAGTTCTTATTTCTATACTTCAATTATAATGTTATACTTTTTATTAATAAATAAATATAATTATACCTATGATGTAGTAGGTACTTATATCACTAATACTTATTTATATGGATTAATTATTATCTATTTCATTTATTTATTTATTAAAAATAACTATATAGATAAATTTAATATGTTACTAGATAAAATAAAAAATAAAGAAGATTATAACATTTATAATTTTATCAATAAAATAACAAATGTTACATTATCTATTACAATATTATTAATAATTATATCTAAACCATTAAATAATATAATATTTAATAATGAAATAAATATTATTTTAAATGTTAGTTATATATTATTCTTCTATATATTATATAGCATAATAATAAATATAAGCATGATATGTAATAAAAATAAAAATATATTTATTACATTATTAATAGGATTAATAATAAGTATAATAACAAATATTCCTATTATAAATTCATCATATCGCATGGGATACGATATGGCAAGTGGTTCACTAGTGTCAATAATATTAGGTTTTATAATAAGTACAATAATAGGAATAATATTAATAAATAAAAAATTAAAACTATCATTAATAAATAACTTTAACGATATATTAAATATAATATATGAAAATATAATATATTCATTAATATTAATATTATTTACCTTTATAATAAAAGTAAATATAACAAGTATAACTAAAAGTATATTAGTAATAATATTCTATATATTTATAACCATAATATTTTATACAATTAAGAGAAAAATAATAAACAAAAGGGTGCAATAATATTGCACTTTTTTACTAATTATGATATCATTATTTTAGTATGATAGTGAGGAATGTATATGAAAAAAATAAAAGATAAAAGTAAAATGTATATGATACTTGGAATAAGTTTTTTAGTATTAGCAGTACTAGGTAGTACATATGCTTATTATAAATATGTAATAGCTACGATTAATGTAGATAGCATAACTAGAGGATTAGATTATTATATTAATTATACTAAAGGAACAAATATAACATCTGCGGCATTAAATCCAGGTTCTGATTATACTAGTGGTAATAATCTAAGTGTTACACTATATAAAAAAGATAATACTTATACTATTTATGGTCATATATATATAGATATATCTAGTATAAGTGATGGATTAAGTAATAGTGGTGCCTTAAAATATACAGTATTAGAAGGAACTACTAAAATAACCAGTGGTCAATTAACAGGAACTACTTCTGGTGATACAGTTCCATTAGCAGTAAATATCCCATTAAAAACAACATCAACAAAATATACAGTATATTTGTGGCTTGATGAAAATGCAGAAGATTATATGTATGCAGAAAATACTTCGATAAGTGCAATTATAAGATGTGAAGCTTCAATGAAACCAATAAGTGCAAATCCTTATGGAACAACAGGAGATTATTTTTATAAAATATATAGTCCTAACACAAAAGTAATTAATAATGGAATAACATATAACTATGACACAACAAATAGTCTAATGCAAGACATTGGAGGAAACCTAAGATATTATGGAGCATCACCAAATAATTATATATACTTTAATTGTTCTGACTATTCTAATCAATCATCAACAACATGCGAAACATGGAGAATAATAGGAGTATTTGATGGCAAATTAAAACTAATAAGAGGTAGTCAAATAGGATCGTATTCATGGGATAATAAAAATGAATCAACTGGAGCAGAAACAGGTGGTGGTAAAAATGACTGGACAGATGCCAGACTAATGAAATTATTAAATCCAGGCTATGAATCTGAAACTACTGGAGGTAGCCTATATTATAATGCAAAGAGTGGTAACTGCTATGCAGGGGAGGATAATGCTACAATAACATGTAATTTTACTTCTGCAGGTATAAAAAATGATACAACAAGAAGTTTAATAGCTGATACAATATATTATCTAGGAGGACATAATAGTAGTTCAGTATATCCAAATCAAATATATGAAAAAGAAAGAGGAACAGCAGTATATTCCGGAAGACCAACAACATGGCAAGGCAAGATAGCTTTACCTTATCAAAGTGACTATGGCTATGCTGCAAATTTGGGAAAATGCCTTGATAAAAATCTAGCTAGTTATAATGATGCAACATGTACATCAAATAACTGGATGAAGGCTATAACAGCTTCGAGCAGTGATTGGTTATTAACTTCTGATTCCGACAACGCATATGGTGTGTCGTTTATCTCTTCGTTTGGCGATGTCTACTATTACAACTCTTCTACTGTGTATGGGATCACTCCAGTCCTTTATCTGAACCCTGAAATAGGTGTGAAGGGGACAGGTTCAAGTTCAGCTCCATATCAGATCTCTGCGTAAAAATTACTACAAATATAAAAAGAATAAAGAGGTGAAATAGCAATGAAGAATATAACTAATTATTATGTTGAAGATAAAAGTAAGTTAATTAGTAATAAAGATGCTTATATAGTAGGGAAGAAGTTTAGAATTACTGTTTTATCTCATAGACTTGTTAGAATTGAATATAGTGAGAAGGGTCTATTTGAAGATAGACCTACTTCTCTTATAATTAACAGAAGTTTTCCTAAGATAGATTACTTTATTACTGAAAGTGATTCTATGATAGAAATAAATACTGGTGTATTTACTTTAACTTATGTTAAAGATAGTCCTATTAAATCAGGAATATTATCTAGTAATATTAAGGCTGTCATTAATGGTACTAAGAAGGAATGGCAGATTAATAACCCAGAAGTAAGAAACTTAAGAGGTATTAATTATTCTATTGATAGTGTTAAAGATAAAATTGTTTTAGATAAAGGTTTATATTCTTTAGATGGTTTTTGTCTTTTAGATGACAGTAGGTCTTTAGTATTAGATGAAAATGATATGTTTATAGAAAGAGATAAAGATATTAAAGACTTATATTTATTTATGTATGGTAATGATTTTGAAGGATGTTTAAATGATTACTTTACTTTAACTGGCTATCCTAGTATGATACCTAGATATGCCCTAGGAGCATGGTGGTATAAGAATAATAATTATAATGAAGAAGAGATAAAAGAACTTGTAGATAGATTTAATCATGATAATATACCTATATCCATCTTTATGTTAGGAGATTACTGGCATGATCAAAATAATGGCTATACACCAAGTATTAATTTAAAGAATATAAGTAATTATTTAAATAATTATAATATAAAACTAGGAGTAACTATTAATCCTAAATATGAAATAAAAGAGGGTAGTAATGATTATCGATTGATTAGTAATTATATTAAGACTAATAAATTTAGTTTTATTCCTTTTAGTAATGATAAAATAGGATTATACTTTAATTTATTTATTAATAATTTAGAAAGTATGGGTGTAAATATCTTTAGTATAGATTATAATAACCCCTTAGATAGAATAAACTTATGGAAGTTAGATCATTACCATTATGGTAAGAAAGTAATTAGTAATCAAAGAGGCTTAATACTTACTCGTAATAGTGGTATTGCACCTCATAGATATCCAATTATATGGAGTGGTAAAACGCTAGTTAATTGGACTACTTTAAATTTACTTCCTAGATATAATCTTCAAGGGTATAACATAGGAGTATCCTATATAGCTCATCCAATAGGAGGTTATAAAGGCGGTATTGAAGAAGATGAATTATATTTAAGATATATGCAGTTTGCTTGCTTTTCACCAATCTTTCTATTAGCTAGTGAAGGTGGTAAATATTATAAAAGAGAACCATGGAAATGGAGCCCTACTATTGAAAAAAATATTGAATATTATATGAATTTAAGATATAAATTAATACCATATTTATATAGTGAAAGCTATAATTATCATATTACCGGTCATGGTATAGTAAAACCATTCTATTATGATTATCCAAAAATAATAGATGAAATAGCCTATAAAAATCAATATTTCTTTGGTCGAGATTTCTTTGTAGCTCCAATTACTGAAAAAAAGAACACTATTATAAATAGAGTTATGAAAAAAGTATTCATACCAAATGGAATTTGGTTTGATTTCTTACAAGGTAAAAAATTTATTGGTGGTAAAAGTTACAATAACTTCTATCGTGATGAAGATTATCCGGTTTTTGTTAAAGCAGGAGCCATTATTCCTCAAAGTACAAATATTAAAGAAGAAATACCTACTACTTTAGAAGTACTTGTATATCCACTTAGTGATGGAGAGTATTCACTATATGAAGATGATGGCTTTAGTAATAATTATAAAAATGGACTATATATGATAACTAAGTTTAACTATCATTATGAAGAAGATAATTATACTTTTAAAATTAGTAAAGAAAATGGTCGTAACCTAGTAAGCACTAGAAGTTATCTAATAAGATTTAAAAATATAAAAAACATTACTGAAGTAACAATAAATGATAAAAACATTAAATATAATTACTATTATGATAAAGATGACTTTATAGTAGAAGTAAAAGATTTATTAATAGGTAGAAATCTAGAAATAAATATTAAGGGTAAAGATTCATTAGTTAGTTCAGTTAGTTTAGTAAATGAAGAAATAAAAGAAATATTATATGATATAAATATAACTACTAAGTTAAAAGAACAAATAGATAAAGTATTATTTAGTGATATTGATGTTCGTAAAAAGAGAATAGCAATTAGAAAATTAAAAAGAAAAGGATTAGATAGTAAATATATAAAAATATTTATTAATTTACTTGAATACATTCAAAAAATATAGTATAATACACAGATATATGGAGGTAATAAGATGATGCAAATATTAAAAATATTATTAGAATACATAATTTGTTATGCTTTGGTTTTTCTTCTCTATTACCTCATATTTATTAGAAAGAAAACTAAGTATAATAAGAATAAAGTACCAGTAGAATATTATTATATACTGAGTTTATATAAACTGAGTAATAAAGATGTTAATTATAAAAGATTTATGTATATATCAGGTTTTATAAATACTTTTATAATAGTAACAACTTATATGATAGTATCAAAATTATTAAATAAATGGTTTTGGCAATTACTATGTGGTATAGTTATAATAGCATTACTTATTATAATAAGTTATGGAATACTTGGAAGATACTATCAAAAAAACAAAAAACACGAAGAGAGGTAATAGAATGTATAATTTTAAAAAAATAGAAAAAAAATGGCAAGAATATTGGGATAATAACGAAAGTTTTAAAGCAGTTACAGGTAGTGATAAAAAACCTTACTATATATTAGTAGAGTTTCCCTATCCATCTGGCAGCGGACTTCATGTTGGACATGTAAGAAGTTATACTGCTCAAGATGCACTTGCTAGAATGAAAAGAAGAGAAGGATATAATGTATTATATCCAATGGGATGGGATGCTTTTGGCGCACCAGCAGAACAATATGCTATCAAGAATCATATTCATCCTAAAGATGCTGTAAAAGAAAATATTAAAACATTTAAAGGACAAATGAAAAAATTAGGCTTTTCATTTGATTGGAGTAGAGAAATTTCTACTACTGATCCAGAATATTATAAATGGACACAGTGGCAATTCTTGCAATTTTATAAACATGGAATGGCTTATAAAGCAACAGTACCAGTAAACTGGTGTCCAAATTGTAAGACAGTATTATCTAATGAAGATGCTGCCGGTGGTGTTTGTGAAAGATGTGGTACAGAAGTAGTCCAAAAAGAAAAATCACAATGGATGTTAAAAATGAGTGAATATGCTGAAGATTTACTTACAGGACTTGATGATACTAATTTCAAAGAAAGAGTAAAATTAGGTCAAATAAATTGGATAGGCAAATCTACTGGTGTTGAACTAGATGTTAATATTGTAGGAGGAGGCTCTTTCTCAGTATTTACAACATGTATTGAAACAGTATATGGTATAACATTCTTTGTAATAGCTCCAGATGGTAAATTAATTAAAGAATTAATGCCTAGAGTAGAAAACAAAGAAGAAGTAAATGCCTATATTTTAGAAACATCAAAGAAATCTAGTATGGATCGTACCGAGCTTAATAAAGGTAAGACTGGTGTTGAGATAAAAGGTGTTAAAGCCATTAATCCAATTAATGGTAAAGAAGTACCAATTTTCTTAGGAGACTTCGTATTAGGAGATTATGGAACCGGAGCCGTAATGGCAGTACCATCTCATGACCAAAGAGATTTTGAATATGCAAAAGAGCATAATCTAGAGATGGTTGAAGTAATATCAGGAGGAGATACTAGTGTTAAAGCTTTTGAAAAGCATGATTATTTAGGTAAAGGTTGTAAACTAGTAAATTCAGAAGAGTTTACTGGAATGACAGTTGAAGAGGCTAAAGAAGCAATTACTAATAAATTAGAAAAAGAAGGAATAGCTAGAAGAGTTAATAATTATAAGATGAGAGATTGGATTTTCTCTAGACAAAGATTCTGGGGTGAACCAATACCAATGATTTATTGTGATAAATGTGGTTGGGAGCCAATGGATGAGAAAGATTTGCCATTATTACTTCCTGATATAGCAGAATATGAACCTACCGATAATGGTGAATCACCACTTGCTAAAATAGATAGTTTTGTAAATACAACTTGTCCAAAATGTGGTGGTCCTGCTAAAAGAGAAACAGATACTATGCCTAACTGGGCTGGATCATCTTGGTATTTCTTAAGATTTATGGATCCACATAATACTAAAGAATTTGCCAGCATGGATGCCATGAAATATTGGAATAGAGTAGATTGGTATAATGGTGGTATGGAGCATACTGCCAGACACTTACTATATGCTAGATTTTGGGTACAAATGTTATATAACTTTGGCCTAGTACCTAAAAAAGAAATGATTTGGACTAGAGTTAGTCATGGTATGGTACTTGGTGATAACAATGAAAAGATGAGTAAGAGTAAAGGCAATGTTATCAATCCTGATGACATCGTTAATGACTATGGAGCAGATACTCTAAGAGTATATGAAATGTTTATGGGAGACTATGAACAAGATGCCCCATGGAGTACAGACTCATTAAAAGGATGTAAGAGATTTATTGATAGAGTAATTAGATTAAAGGATAAAGTGACTGATAGTGAAGAATACTCTAAAGACTTAGAAGTAATAATAAATAAGAGTATTAAAAAAGTAGGCTATGATTTAACTCATATGGCTTATAATACAGCAGTTTCTACACTTATGATTTTAGTAAATGCTTATGATGAAAAAGAAACAATTACTAAAGGTGATTATAGAGTATTATTAGATTTACTTAATCCAATAGCTCCTCATATAACTGAAGAATTAAATGAAAGTTTAGGATATACACCAATATGTGATAGAGCATGGCCTACATATGATGAAGAAAAAACTATTGATAATGAAATAGATATAGCAGTTCAAGTAAATGGTAAAGTAAGAGATACTATTAGAATAAAGAAAGATTCATCTAAAGAAGAATTAGAAGAACTTGCTATGAATAGTGAAGTAATTAAAAAATGGCTTGAAGGAAAAGAAATAGTTAAAGTAATCTGTGTACCAAATAGAATAGTTAATATTGTAATAAGATAGTCTTTATAGATTATCTTATTTTTTGCCTAAATGTAAAATGAAATCGTTCCAAAATGTAAAATAGGTCTTTTTAATAAAATAATAACTTATATATAATAAGCATATTGATGCATCATTTATAGACCCTAGGCTATAAATGACAAGTAAAGATTACAAGCTTTACTTGCAAATAAAAACCAAAAATGCTTGAATAATTATATAAAGTATGATAAAATAGCATATATAAAAAGGAGAAATTATGGAAGAAACAATATTAAATACAGAAGAAAAGATGATGTTAACAATAGAATCATTAGAAAATAAGTTTACTAATGTAAGAGCAGGAAGAGCAAATCCTAATATGTTAGATGGTGTGATGGTAGAGTATTATGGAACACCAACCCCACTTAAAAGTTTAGCAAATATATCCGTTCCTGAAGCAAGACAACTATCAATTAAACCATTTGATAGATCATGTCTAGGAGCAATAGAAAAAGCAATCTTTGAAGCAAACTTAGGAGTAACTCCTAATAACAATGGTGAAGTAGTATTTATCGTAATACCACCACTTACTGAAGATAGAAGAAAAGACTTAGTAAAACAAGTTAAAGCTTTAGCAGAAGAAGCAAAAATAGCTTTAAGAAATATAAGACAAGATGCTAATAAAGCATTAAGTAATCTAGAATTACCTGAAGATGAAGAAAAAAGAGGTAATGAAAGAGTACAAGAATTAATAAATGAATATAATAAAATAGTAGATGAAAAATTAAAAGAAAAAGAAAAAGATCTAATGACTATATAGTTATAAATTAAGGGGGAATTAGTTATGAAAGAAGTATTTATGCCATCAATGGATGAACTATACAAAATGCAAGATATGGGAGCAGACCTTAAACTATATCTATATGCTAAAGCAATTGAAGCCTTATGCATAGAATATAATAACTTTCCAAGAAAAGGAAGTATTTTAAAAAATGAATTCAAGTATATTAGAGAGGATGAAAAGATAACTCAGGCTGTATGTATGATGTATCCTAGAGAAATAGAATTCTCTGAAGTATCTAAATATAATCCTATTCTAGCTAAACAATTAATCACAAGGAAAGAATTTAGAGATATATATAGATTAGATAATATAAGTAGTTTTTATACTTGCGCTTCAGACAATCTAACACCAGAAGCAGTAGATATCCTATCTAAAGAATTACCAAATAATCCCAAATATCGTTTTGAATATAAACAAAGTAAACTAAATAGTGTCCTAGATGACATATTTATGGGAAAGATTAACATAGATAATATGTGTCTATTTATGAATAATGAACAAAGACAACAATTTATAAGCAAATTATCTATGATAGAACCATATTATATTATGCAACTTATAGATAGTGAAAACAAGAATTCACTCCTAAGACTAGCAGTAATAGAATATATAAATAGATATGGATTTAACTATATAAGTGAAGGTAATAAACAAGAAGATATTCTAACTAATCAAACTACAGAAGTAAAAAGATTATTTAGATGTATAAAAAGAAAATAAGACAATGATAAGGAAGTAGTAATATTAGAGAAGTTTAATAGAGAGTCGGGAATGATGGAAGCCTGATAAAATATCTAATACGAATTCACCCTTTAGTCTTAACCGTTAATCTGGTTAAAGATTCCAAGTAGTATAACAATAGTTATAAAGAAAGGTGGTACCGCGGATAATAATATTCGTCCTTTTAGGTATCATCTTTTTTAATTATAAAAAAGAGGTGAATATGAACTATAATATAGAATATTTATTAAGATATGTATCTAATGATACTTATAAGAAGATACTAAAACATAAAAGTAATTATATTCTTTCTCTAGTTGAAGATAACTATATAGATACCGATTTAAATATAAAATATTTAATAAAGTACGGAGTAAAGAATATAGATAAAATAGTATATGATTCATTAGAAGACTTAACCATAAGTCATAATGAATATATAAAGAAAATAAAAGATTATGAAAAAAAATATAGTAAAGAAGAAGTAATAATGCTTCTTGATAATGTATAAGGAGAAAATTATGTTAGAAAGATTAGAAGAAATAAAAAAACAAGGTTTAGAAAAAATAAATAGTGCTAAATCTAGTAAAGAATTAGAAGAAATAAGAAGAGAATTATTAGGTAAGAAGAGTCCACTTACCGAAGTGTTAAAAACACTTGGTTCATTAGATGTCGAAACAAAGAAACAAGTAGGTATGAAAGCTAATGAAATAAAAAATCACTTTGATGAAAAACTAAATGAAAAAGATAAAGACTTAGTAGATAACGCTAGGGTTACAGATGAAGAAATAGATGTAACATTACCAGGTAAAGAAATAAATAGTACAGGAGCCTTACATCCAATAACCCAAATGTGTTATGACTTAAACGATGCCTTTTTATCCTTAGGATTTGAAGTATATAGTGAGAATGATATCAGTAGTGAAAAGTTTGCTTTTGATAATCTAAACTTCCCTAAAGATCATCCTGCTAGGCAATCAATGGATACCTACTGGATAGAGGGAACAGAAGATAAATCTGCTGAAGAAAGATTATGCTTAAGACCACACTTAACAGGAGGTTCCGTAAGATACTTATTAGAACATGGAGCTCCTGCTAGATTCGTATACCCAGGAAGAGTATATAGAAACGAAACAACTGATGCTAGACACGAAAGAGCTTTCTTCCAATATGAAGCTTTAATAGTAGATAAAGATTTATCATTTGCATCAGGTAAAGTAATGATTGAAACAATATTAGAAAAAGTATTTGGCCAAAAAGTAAATGTACGTATGCGTGAAGGATTCTTCCCATTTACTGAGCCAGGCTATGAAATAGATATGGAATGTCTAGTATGTGGTGGTAAAGGCTGTAAAGTATGTAATCACAATGGTTGGATAGAAGTAATGCCAGGAGGAGTAATACATCCAAATGTCCTTAGAAGTGCTAACTTAGATCCAGAAGTATGGACTGGTTTCTATATCAATATCGGATTAGACAGATTAGTAATGATGAGATATGGTATAGATGATGTAAGATTATTCCATAGTGGGGATTTAAGATTCCTAAGAGAGTTTAAGTAGGAGGTAAGAAAGATGAGAGTTTCATTAAATTGGGTAAAAAAATATGTTGATTTACCAAAAGAAATAACAAATAAAAAGTTATCTTATGATTTAACAATGAGAACAGTAGAAGTAGAAGATGCAATAGATACTTCCCTTAAGTTCCATGACATCATAGTAGGAGAAATATTAGAAGTAAATAAGCATCCTGATGCTGATAAATTAAAAGTATGTATGGTGAATATCGGTGAAGAATCTCCTGTCCAAATCGTATGTGGTGGTTCTAACCTATATGTAGGAGAAAAAGTAGTAATCTCAAAACCAGGAGCAGAAGTATATTGGCATGGTGAAGGCGACTTAGTAAAAATAAAAGAAACCAAGATGCGTGGAGTATCATCATATGGAATGATATGTGGAGCAACAGAAGTATATCTAGAAGACTATTTTCCACCTAAAGATGAAAGCGAAATCGTTGATTTATCAGAAGTAGATTGCAAACCAGGAGATAATATCGCTGATATAATTGGTATGAATGATACCGTATTAGAAATAGATAATAAGTCTCTAACCAATAGACCAGACTTATGGGGACATTATGGAATAGCAAGAGAATTATCTGCAATATACAAAGTACCATTAAAAGAATTAGAAATAATAAAACCAGATAAAAATATAAAAAAATATAATATCGAAATAAAAGATACCACTAAATGTCCTAGATACTCAGCAGTAGAAATAAATAACGTTTATGTAAAACCATCTCCAATATGGATGCAAACAGCTATAACAAATGGTGGTATGAGACCAATAAATGCAATCGTAGATATAACAAACTATGTAATGATGGCAGTAGGTCAACCATTACATGCTTTTGATAGAACTCATGTAACAGGAGAAAAAATAATCGTAAGAAATGCTAACAAGGGAGAAAAACTATTATTACTAGACGAAAACAGTATAGATTTAACTACTGACGACCTAGTAATATGTGATACCAAGGAGCCTATGGCACTCGCAGGTATTAAAGGTGGTAGAAAAGATTCAATCTTACCAGATACAACAGGAGTAGTCCTTGAAGTAGCAGACTTTACCGCAGGTACAATAAGAAATACAGGTAAAAGATTTGATGAAAAGACCGATGCCTCAATTCGTTATGAAAAGAATATCGATACCGAGAGAGTAGACTTAGGATTATCATTAGCTTTACAATTATTTAAAGAAATATATCCTGAATGTGAAATAATAGCCTATGGAGATAATTATCCAAATCCTACTAAAAACGAAGTAGTAGAAGTATCTAAAGAATTCCTAGCTATAAGATTAGGTAAAGTATTAACAGTAGAAGAAATAAAAGACACATTAGAAAGACTAGGATATAAAGTAGAATATAAGAATAATATCTTTAAGACAGTAGTTCCAACATGGCGAAGTACTGGTGATGTATCTATGAAAGATGATGTACTAGGAGATATAGCAAGACTAATAGGTTATGAATACTTTGAAGCAAAACCATTACCAGTAAACTTTACAAGTTCAGTAAATCAACCTAAAGTAACATTAGAAAGAAGATTAAGAGAATACCTAGCATATAGATGTAACTTTAATGAAGTATTTACATATCCTTGGATAGATGAGAAATATATAAAAGCTGCTAAAATAGATACAAGTACTTCAATTAGATTAGCAACACCACCTTCACCAGAATTAGGAATACTAAGAAGCTCATTAGTACCTGGTATGTTAGAAGTAATAAGTAAAAACTTAAGATATTTTGATACATTTAGAGTATTTGAAATGGCCGAAGTATTTATTAAAGGTAAGTACCATGAATCTACTGAAGAAGAAGTATTACCAATTCATAAGAAATTATTAACTGGAGCAATAGTAGGTAAGAATGCTAAAGAAATATTCTTTGAATTAAAAGGAGTAATAGAAAACCTATCTAGATATAATCATATGGAAGAACTTACTCTAAGTAGACTAGAAAAACCATCATGGTCTGATAAGGAAGTTTACTTAAATATTAGTTTAAATAATGAAATAATAGGTTCATTATCATTAGTATCAGTATCTACAATGAATGAATCAGGTATCAAGAGAACCAATATAGCTATCTTTGAATTAGACTTTGGAAAATTAGTACCATTTAAATCAAGAACTAATAAGTTTAATCATTTACCTCAATTCCCATTAGTAGAAAAAGACTTATCCCTATTAGTAGATACTTCAATTACTTGGAAAGAGATAGATGACATAGTTAGTACTATGGTTAAAGAAGTATCATTTATTGAAGAATATAATGGTGATAAAATACCTGAAGGTAAGAAGTCTATTACTTTAAGAATAAAATTAGGTAATAATAATGGTACAATGACTACTGAACAAATAAGTACTAGAGTAGAGAAAATATTAAAAGTACTTAATAAAGAATTAAATATTACTTTAAGAGAAGAATAAGCCTTAAAAAGTCTTATTCTTTTTACCTAGTAAGCCTTATTAAGTCTTCCTAGGAATTATGGAGCTTAAAATCTCCATAATTACAATCATGCGGTCGAATGGCGGGTGAAAGAGTTCGTATAAAACCTTATAAAATAATACTTTGCAATATTGGGAACAAGCAAAAATGAACGAATGCGAACGAATATGAGTAAATTATAAAAAGAAGATAGATAGAAATTATTAGTTTCTATTTACCTTCTTTTATTATGTATTATATACATTCAACAAAAGTATCATCTAGACATCTAAGTACACAACAGCATCCTAAATTAATAGTAAAGAATGAGTTAGTAGCTTCATATGGAAAGACACTAGATTCATCAGTGTTAGGTGCTAGTACTCTACAAGTAGCACAACAACCATCCAATTTTTCTAGTCTAAACACATTACTGGTAGTAGTAATACTTGGATCTTTGCTAATAGGCATAGCAAGTGGTGTATTTCCATTACCACAAGTATATAATACTATTGGTCTAGTGTTGTAGCAGAAACTACTATTTTGACCTAAGAAACCTCTATCACAAGTCTCTAAGCAGCAGTCATTTTGACATACACTTTGCTGAAGTATAAGGATAACTTTTAGAATATCCGCAATGCAATTCTCACAAGAATTGTTTTCATTGTTACACATATAATCCACCCCTTTTTTATATTCAATATAACATATGATAAATATTACTAAAATTTCACTACATTTACCTAAAAAACTAAATATTTCACATAAAATATTAACCTAATTCATATATATTATTATGAAAATATTAAATAGATTAGATAATTATATAAATGAAAAAGAATATAGTATGACATATAAATATAATAAGTTAGATATCGTTAATTATACTGAGATTAAAGACTTTACTTCAAAAATAATAACTATTAGATATCAGAATAAAATATATCAAATAAAAGGAAGTAACCTCGTAATATCCCGTATGATGGATAATGAAATACTAATATCTGGTAATATTGAGAATATAACTTTTATGTAGAAAGAGTTGATACTATGAAAGATAAAATATTAAAAATATTCTCTAGTAGTATAAAAATAAAAGTAACAGGAAGAAATATAAATAATTTCTTAAAAAGATTAATAAATAATAATATCAATATCGAAAAAGTAATACCAATATCTCATAAAGAAATAGATTTAATAATCAATTATCAAGATTTAGATAAAGTACTAAAACTAAAGACTATTTATAATATCAAAATAGTAAGATACTATGGTAAATTAAGAATAATAAAAAGAATAAAAAAAGATATCTTTATATTATCATCTTTACTAATAAGTTTACTACTAATATATACCTTATCTAATGTAATATTTAAAGTAGAAGTAATTCATTCAAATAAAAATATAATAAAATTAGTAACAAAAGAACTAGAAGATAATGGTATTAAGAAATATAAATTTGTTAAAAATTATCAAGAAATAGAAAAAATAAAGAACAAAATACTTGAAGAAAACAAAGATACATTAGAATGGTTAGAAATAATAAGAGAAGGAACAAAGTATACCATTAGAGTAGAAGAAAGAATAATAAATAATAAACCCAAAGATAATAAGATATATAATATAGTGGCTTCCAAAAATGCTGTTATTAAAAATATATATGCTGAAAGTGGAGAAAAAGTAAGAAGTATTAATACTTATGTAAAGAAGGGAGATATAATAATATCTTCAGATATAACATTACCTAATAATGAAAAAATATCTAAGACCGCTAGTGGAAAAGTACAAGGAGAAGTTTGGTATAATATAAATATAGAATATCCATATCAATACCATGAAATAAAATATACAGGAAATAAAAAGAAAGTATTAGTATTAAATTTATTAAATAAAAGAATATCATTCTTCGATTTTCATAAATATAAAACCTTTAATCGAAATATAAAATATATCTTTAATAATAATATAACTCCTATATCATTAATATATGAAGACGAATATGAAACCAATATCATAAATGAAGTATATGATTATAATACTGCTAGAGAAAAAGCAATAACTAAAGCAAAAGATAAAATGTTAGAAAAATATCCTAATATAAAAGATATAACCAATATAAAAATTATAAAAGAAGAAGATAAAAAAAATAAGATATCTCTAAATTTATTTGTAACCTGTTTAGAAGATATAACCGAATATCAAGAAGTAGATAATAATAAAGAAACTTCTTAAATTAACAAGAAGTTTCTTAAAATGTAAAAGTTAATGTAAAATGTAGAAAAATGTAAAAAATCCCTTGTCAAAAAAATAAGATATGATATAATTTAGTTAAAGATAGGAAATGTCTATCTTATTAAGAAAGGGAGAAGAGAAAATGAAAAAGAAAATATTATTCTTAGTAGCTGCTTTTGCATTATTTGTTCCTAGTGTTTTAGCAGCAGAGCCAACATTGGAAGACAAAAACTTTTTTGCAAATGGTACTTCAATAACTGTTACTGATAGAACCGATGGTGTTGAAGGTGCACTTATTAAATGGGAAGGTGGTGAACAATTAGTACCAGCTACTATCAATATCTTTGGTGGAAGTCATAATAGTGATGAAAAAATAACCACTACAAATATAACTATCGAAGGTGGAACTATGCATAATGTATTTGGCGGTGGTCTTCATAAAAGTTCTGTAGGTACTGCTACTGTAACAGTAAATGGTGGAAAATTCACAGGACTTGTACATGGTGGTGGTGCTAGTTCTTTATCTGGAACTACTTGTCATACATGGTATGAGGGAACTGACAAGACACAAGCTACAACAGTAGTAGAAAATGCTACTTTAATAATTAATGGTGGAGAATTTTCTTCAAAATCAGATGCTTTTGGAGGAGGAGAAGGAAAAAGCTACACAAAAAAAGCTACTTTATTAATTAATGATACATTCACTGGTGATATCAGATATGTTACTGGTGGTGGTTCAAATGGTTGGACTGATGAAGTAAATGTTCGTTTACTTGGTGGTAAAGTAAAAGTATTACAAGCCGTAAATAGAGGTTTCACTTTAAATAGTGAAATGACAGTAGATGGAGCAACTGTGGAAAATGCATATGCTTCAGCAGAAGGAGATAACTTAGAATTAGGAGTTACTGAATCAGCTGTATTAGATATAGTAAGTGGTAAAGTAACAAATGTAGCTCCTGGTCAAAGTGGAAATCCTAATGAAACAGCAAAAGATATTGCAGAATTATCTTATGTTGAAGGAACAGTAACAAATGGAACAGATAGTTTTGCTGATAAAAATATAACAGTTAATGTAAGACTTACATTAACAAGTGATAATATCAAAGAAACTATATCAGTACCAAAAGGAACTAAATTTACAGATGAAGAATTACAACAACTAATTGATGAAATCAATGCTGACTTAAAAGCAGATAAATTTAAATTAGAAGGATTCTTTGCGGATAAAGAATTAAAAAATAAATTTGATTTTTCAAAAGAAATAAATGCTGATACTACAGTTTACTTAAAGTTTACTGAGTTAAAAGAAGAAACTACAGTTAAAGAAGAAAAAAATCCAGCTACTAATGATATGAATTTAGCATTAATTCTTGCTTCACTAGGATTAGCTTCAGCAGGAGCAGTACTAGTATCAAGAAAAAAATTAGCTAAAGCAAATAGATAATTAGAATAGATAAAAAGTTGAACTTGTCAATAGAAAGTAGACAATAAAAGAACATTAATTAAATCCTAGT